>Ga0247611_10001720_pt1 | contig 38346 bp, 33 predicted proteins | sample 177DNAGHGhighgp2_FD_192422 | JGI IMG/M metagenome (GOLD analysis project Ga0247611, IMG submission 192422) | Sheep rumen microbial communities from Palmerston North, Manawatu-Wanganui, New Zealand - 1770 DNA GHGhigh gp2 | ecosystem: Host-associated > Mammals > Digestive system > Stomach > Rumen... | reverse complement strand
AAAACCGTTACAAATATATATATATAATTTATATATTATATATATTATTTGTAAACTAAAAATAGACTAAAAACTGACTTTTTGAAAATAGCTTAATGTCAAGTGTCAATTGCGAAAAAAATACGCGCTCGCCCTTTACCCAAGCTTAGTTGCCCTCGTCAACATAGTCTTCGCCAAAGCTTGCATCAAATCCATAATTCGCATTATGGATATCGCCAGGCAGGCTTCCTGCCAGTATCTGGCACTTGTGCTGTAACTCTACCACCTTCATGGAAGGTTTCATATATTCTTTCTTTGTCATAGCTGTGTCCTCCATTATTTAATTACTACCTTCTTTCCATTCACGATATACAGACCCTTCGTGGGATTCTCTACGCGGTGACCCTGCAGGTCATAAACTGCGCCGCTTAATTCGTGAGATTCGTTTAATTCGTGTTCGTTAATAGCCGTCGTTCCGTCCTCGTCGATAAACTCGATGGTTGCACCACCGAAGCTCCTCGCGAAATTGCCAGGATCCTTACGTGTGAAGTAGCAACGGCCCGGCTTCAATGCCTTTGTGGTTCTGCCAATCTTACCTACTGCACCTACTACATAGACCTGACTTGCATCTTCAGCACGAAGTCCCTCGAATGTGCCAGCGAACTGAGCACCTTCAAATATTGGACTCTTAGCTTCTGCGGTTTTCTCTACGGTTCCGTTTACTGGGCCGGAGAGAGTTGACTCGCCTGTAACAGTTGGGAGCACCTTGAACAGATGTGGCGTGTTGGGCGCTATCATTGACGTGCATGTGAATGTCATTTTGTTTTCGCCGGCACTATAATCTGTAAATACAGCCTGCCTTACGAACACATTACTGGGATTGTTTACAGCGAATGGAAGCACGATGGTTCCGTATGTGTCAGGTGTGAAAGTACGCTTGTACTGCGATTCTCCAGCAGAAAACGCCTTGCTGACGAAAATTTCCTGATTATTGTCAGAAATCACATAGCTTCTGCAATAATTACCTACAACGATGTTCTGACCTCCCGTATTTGATACATTTACACCCTCGTTGAAGTATGCCACTCTGTTGTCTTCAATGTCGACTGATAATGTTCCGAGAACAGTAGCATTTGTGAAATCAAAGTTAAGGTATTTGTAATCATCATTAGCAAGGATTTCCTCGACCTTGCCATTATCTACCAATCCTGATACGATACCAACTTTTGAGTCCTCATCTGATTCGGTTGTTGTTGGCGATGGGATGTTAGAACCAATATAGGTAGGAATGAAATTGTCGGTACAATTCAGGTATGTTGTACCCTCTTTCCAGTTGCCTGATGTTGCATCTATTAATATAACATCAACCGCATTAGGAGCATCAATATAATACAAGCCTTCGTTTATTTGCATATGATAAAGGTCAAAATTTACGCCTTCTTCAAGCAGCTCTGCTCCAGTGTAGACGTATAGACCTCTTGTTCTGGCTTTCTCGCATGCATTCTGATATGTTGCGTATGCGGCCTTTTCTGCATTTGTGTTCTGCCTTATTTTGTAGTACATCTCTGATGGAGGCAGATTATTTCGTTGAGTTCGTGGGTAATTCAGTCTGTTGTCGGTTGCAAAAGAAGAAAGAGTTGTGTTCAGATCTTCATTTGTTAGATCTTCACCAGAAACCATCGCGCGTGTGAAACTTTGCAATTGTGATGGGAGCATAGAATAGTCGTTGATGTCTGATACAGTCAACTTAATGTCTCTGTTGCGGTTTGCAACCCTTGTGTAGGCTACATAGTCGATTGATAATGTTGACCCCAATATTATATTCTCCCTGTTGTTCTCGCTGTCTAAACTACTTTGACCTTGCGCTGTAATTGTAACATCAGAGTTTGCGGAGTAGGTGTAAGTGATGTTGTTGTCGTCACTATACACGGTTTTTTCTTGTGCAAATGTAATACTTGCACTTGCAGAAAGAACTGCAGCTAAAAGTAAAAGTTTTTTTCTCATTTTTTTTAATGGTTTTATATCTTCTGGTTAAAATCGGCCGCAAAGTTACAATTTTTTTTAAAATACGTTGCATTATTTTCAAAAAATATGTGTAATCTGATGCTCACAGCCCCCTGTGAGTACTTTCATGTTCCAGCAAATTCTGGAAAGTTACGATGAGTTGTTTTGGCTTGTCAATGCCATCATTGACTCTTTCAGATGATAGATCAATGACAATGCCGTGACGATGCACTCTATTAATAATGTGTTAATTTCTGAGGAAAACACTTTTGTCTCAGGAATAATTTGTATCTTTGCAATCAGAATTGATTGCCAGAATATAGTGATGGCAGGTGTAAAAGGTAACTTAAACGGGTGATTATTATGTCAACGGAAAAGATAGTTGTAAACGATAAGGATTATACCAAACTTGTTTCGAAGGCTATTAAGTTCTTCTGGAACACCAAGAAACGCCAATTGAAAGATAGTGGTGATGCATCGAATCGTGGTGCTGTAGTTGGAGGCAAACAGATGGACGGTTTTATCGACTTGCTGAAGAAGGCTGCTACCGATGCCGGCGTACCTGCTAAATGCATTATCACAGACAAGAACTATCTGCCAGGCTTCTTCCGTTCATCCAAAGACTGGGACATGCTGATTATAGCCCCATCGGGGAAGTTGATTGCCGCCATTGAACTGAAATCACAAGTCGGTTCTTATGGTAACAATTTCAACAACAGGACGGAGGAGGCTATTGGCTCTGCCGTTGACCTGTGGACAGCATTCCGTGAGGGTCAGTTCCCTGACCAGCAGGCTCCTTGGGTTGGATGGCTGATGGTTGTGGGGCGTGATAAGGCCTCGGAGCGACCTGTTAAGAACTACGAGCCACACTTCTCCGTTCGTTCTGAATTTAACAATGCCAGTTATCTTGACAGGTACCGCATACTCTGTCAGAAACTTATCCTCGAACGGCACTACACATCTACCGCACTCGTGTGGACCAGCGATGCCAATACCTACGGCGACTTGTCTGCCGAAATCTCTGTTCAGAGTTTTATCAACTCGTTCTCCGGATATCTCAATGGCGTGAAAGATGAGTTCAAATAATTATCTGTACGGAGAACGGAGTAACGGTGGACAGCACGGAGACGTGTTTACTTCTCCCGTTGTGGTAGGCTACATGCTCGACAAGGTGGGCTATACTCCAGACTGCGACTTGAGACATACACGTATTCTTGAACCTTCATGTGGCGAAGGCGAATTTGTGGTAGAGATTGCCAATAGGCTTATACAGTCGTCACTGGAATTCGGTTTCGATGCTAATGAGGCTTTCTGTCGTAACGTTCGGGCTTATGACATTGACGCAGAAAAAATCGCGAAGTGTAGAGCACGGATTGAGGTAAAGGGCATAACCTTGTCTGAGGGATGTATCTGCGTGGCCGACTTCCTTAAAACGGGAATGGAGAAAACAGATATTGTGGTAGGCAATCCACCATATATCCGCTATGAGAATATTCCATACGAAATGTTGGACTATTGCAAATACACATTCTCTACGTTCCATTATCGTTGTGACCTTTACGTTCCGTTCTATGAGAAATCTCTGGCGTTGCTTTCCGCTGGAGGCAAGCACTGCTTCATCTGTTCAAACCGTTGGTTGAAAAACGAATACGGAAAGAAACTGCGTCAACTGGTTGCACGAAAATATAACCTGAGGACTATCCTCAATCTGGAGGAGGCTGATGCTTTCCAAGAAGAGGTTTTGGCTTATCCTGCCATCACATTGATTACGGCAGAGAAACCATTTGATTCTTTCGAATATGCAGAATGTAAGCATATAGAGGATTTAAGAGCCATCACGCCCCAGACGAAACCGATGCCAAAAGGAGGTGACTGGACTGATGTGTTTAATGGTATATCAGGCAATTCCAATTTCCAGACCATAGAGCAGCAGGGATTTAAGATAGGCATAGGTGTGGCAACAGGAGCCGACTCTATTTTCATATCCCGCGAACTACCTGAGAAAGTTGAAGAGGAACTCATTATGCCGGGTATCAATGCCCGAGATCTTAGAGGCGACAGATTCCAATGGCAGGGCGAGTATCTTTTGAACCCTTACAAGAAAGACGGTTCGCTGGTAAATCTTAAGGACTATCCGCGTGCCAGTGCCTATTTAGAACAGCATAAGGAGAAATTGTCATCCAGGCATATTGCCAAGAAGACACCTTCACGTTGGTACAAAACGATAGACCGTATCAGCCCAGAACTGTTGTCACAGCCCAAGATTCTTCTGCCTGATATGTCAGGGAATACCTACGTATTTGTGGATAAGGGGGAATATTACCCATTACATAATATCTACTATATAATAGGTAGTTCTTCCACGCACCTGAGATTGTTGGCTGCATTCCTGATGTCGGACTTTGTGCGTAATCAGTTGTCGGCAGTTACCAACAAGATGAACGGCGGTTTCCCTAGATGGCAGAGCCAGCATCTTCGCAAACTGCGACTCCCACAACTCAATGCTATTCCGTCTGATGAAGTCGAGCAGCTTTTGTCTCTTTATGAGAATCGAAATGTTGCAAGTCTTAACAAGAGAATCAGCCAATATGTAGTAGCTGGAAGTTGAATAATCAAATAATACGCGGTTTCCTCACACGGGGACTGTCCCCTTCTGTGAGTACGCTCGCCCTTTACCCAAGGGACTTCCCTTAAATTTACTGCTCCGAAATTTGGCTATTACAAATATATTTCCTATCTTTGCATCGTGAGGCCACGATGCGAGCCTCGGCGGCGTCTCAGCATAAGAACGAGTTCTTCTGCCTTCGACTTGCACGAGCCTTGTCATACAAATCTAAGACGAGAGATATAACTATGATGTACCCACGACATAGCACACATGCGAGACTGCTGACGCAACTTATTGTGCGTCAGTGGCTTACACCGCTTACAGGGGGGTAAAAATTATTTACTTCCACTCTTATTCCTTGCGTTAACCATCCTTGGGGCCTGCACGACAGACCCCGATAGTCCTGAATCTTACGATACCCGCACCGCTGCCGACAGCACCCAAGCTGCCGACACGTCCGGCATGTCCCTCACCGTCGATACCACTTGGGCCGACACCCTGCACCACAACTTCGATAACGATTCACTCCGCTTTGAACTTCCCGACAGCGTCCCCTTGGGCGATGCCGGCAATGCGGCGTAGCCGTTGGTGATTGCGGATGTTTCAACAATACACGCTTGTCCGCAGGCGGGACGTTGGTACAACCGACGCTGTTATTTTTTTCCACAAAAGTCAACCTCTGTAAACATAAAGGCATAAAAACCGTAACCAGTGGTAACGAAATTCAAGGAACAGAACAAACGTTGAAACGATAAAAGAGAATCATGGGAATGATAATTCTATTCATAATAGCTATTGTTATTGTCTTTTTCATAATAAGAGGTATTGTCGTCAAAATTAAAGAGAAAATATCCGAGAGGAAGTTCAGAGAAGAGGCAGAGAAGATTGCCCCTTCTGTAAAGACTGCTGCTGAAAATCTTGAAAAGCTATTCAAACCTACTAAAAGTGTATCATGGGCCGACATTGACATTTTTATGTCTTACAATAAGGATACGATAGATGCCGTTGAGAACTTGTGTAATAGAGATGAGGCAGATTACTTAATCCTACGGGAAACAGGTATTGATTCTTTTCATAAGAGCATTGGCAAGGAATCTTTGTCAAATAGCCTGAATGAAAACAATAGGGTATATTCTTCCATTCATCATTTGAAGGATTTATCGTCAAAGGCGTTAGAGATGTATAAAAGCCTTACCGATGATAACCACTACTTCACCTATGCCGAAATGGAACGGTTTAAGCAGTTGCTGAAGGATGTTGAAGCACTGGAAGGAAACGCCCTGACAAAGTATGAGGATTATTTAGACGAAGAAGAAAAGAATGTTCTGAACATCTACAACAGTATAGAGTCTGAAAGGGAATCGCATAATCAAGACTTTATCGCGAGGGAACTGACGAACAATCAGACCTACTTTGATACCGTATTGGGGCAATACCCATTAGATGCGCAACAGAGAGATTCCATCGTGAAGCTGGAAGACAACTGTTTGGTTATTGCCAGTGCGGGCTCTGGTAAGACTTCAACAATCTTGGGCAAAGCAAAATATCTTGTCGAGAAGCGGAATATTGATCCTTCGAAGATTCTGCTGATAACATATACTCGTAAGGCCGCAAACGAGTTGCATGAACGCATGAAGATAGACGGAATCAACTGTAGTACCTTCCATGCACTGGCTTATCAGATAATAGCAAGGGTGACAGGTCAGGCACCATCCATCTGTGATGCAGACGTTCCCCTCAATGTGTTCCATAAACTTATTGTATCCAATAAGGACTTCCTTCATGCTATTAACAACTATATCATCAACCATCAGTCGTTGATGGGTTTGGAGCATGATTACACCGATGCTTTTACATACTTTGAAGACAGAAAGAAATACGGCATACAAGCATTGTTCCCGGATGCGGATAACAAGATTATCTTCACGCGAAGCGAGGAAGAGAAACGGCTTGTCTCTATCCTTACAAAGCTTGGTGTACCGTTCAGATATGAAAACGCCTACCAGGTAAATACTCGTACGTCTGACAGACGACAATATAAGCCAGACTTCACGATTTACTACATGGTTGGAAATCAATGGAAATGGTTGTATTTGGAACATTTCGCCATTGACTCTGCCGGAAATGTGCCTCTGTGGTTTGGCGAAGGCACAAGAGGTGGATGGAGATATGCTAACCAACGATATAATGAGGGTATCATCTGGAAGCGAAAAACTCACAGAGAGAACGGTACAATCCTTATCGAAACAACAAGCGCAGACTTTGCGAATGGAACTGTAGAAGCAAAGCTGAGGGAGCAGCTCAGAAGGTATGGCGTCCCCATAAAAGAACGCACGGACGAAGAGTTGTACGAGCTGTTGGTCAAGAGAAACCGCAAGTTAGAGAAGTCTGTCTATACATTGATTCTTTCGTTCATTACTCTTATGAAAGCCAATGAGAAAACCATTGACGGATTGCTGAAGGAGCTGGATGAGAGAATGTCAACGGGGTTTGGTCTTAAATCCAAAAACGACCAACGTAGCAAAGATATACTTGCCAATGTCATCAAACCTTTCTATGATGAATATGAACGGACACTTAACAGAAACTACGAGATTGACTTCACCGATGCCATACTACAAGCAACCGAGTTTTGCAGAAAGGGGTTGTGGCAGCACTATGAATATATCCTGGTTGACGAGTTCCAAGACATCTCAGTTGACAGATATAAGCTGCTACAGGCATTGAGAAGTGATAATCCTAAAACAAAGTTGTTCTGTGTGGGTGATGACTGGCAGTCTATATTCCGCTTTGCCGGCTCTGACATGTCGCTTGTATATGAGTTTGAGAAATTCTTTGGATTCACTGAGCATTGCAAGATAGAAACCACATACCGATTCCACCAACCTCTAATAGACAAATCTTCTGAATTCGTGATGAAGAATAAGGAGCAGAAGGAAAAGACCATTAAGACACCTGACGGTGACACCAACAAGACATTCCTTAATTTCGTAAAATGTAATGGTGATGAAGAAGAGGGTGTGAAGAACGAGGTTGAGAAGATTATTGCAACCATTCCAACCACTCAGAGCATCTTACTTATGGGCAGATATAACTATGATGCAGTTTCTGTTGGCTATAATGGTAAGATAGACCAAGCGGAAAACCGCATAATGGTCAAGGTCGGTGGCAGAGAGATTCCCTTCCTGTCTGTTCATTCTGCAAAGGGATTGGAGGCAGATAATGTTATATTGGTGAATTGCAACCAGGGTGCCTACGGCTTTCCTTCCTTGATTGAAGACGACCCGATATTGGACTTCGTGTTAAGCAAGAGCGAGACATATCCCTTTGCAGAGGAACGTAGGTTGTTCTATGTGGCAATGACGAGAGCAAGAATGAAGATGTTTGTTCTTTATGACCAGAAGAAGCCTTCGCCCTTTATCAGCGAATTCCTGCCCAAAGTCGAGAAAGGCTCATACCTGTGTCCCAAATGCTTGGAGGGTAAGATTGTTGCAATCAAAGAAGGACTGACCTCAAACGGAGAGAAGTTCCGTTCGTTCGTATGCTCCAACAGGGAGGGAGGATGTGATTTCTTTGAGACCAACTATGGAAACCTGCGACCACCCGGAATCCTTGTCACAGACGAAATGACAGCTCAAGACATCGAAAAACTGAGAGAAGAAAGAAGAAAAGTGAATAAAAAGAACTTGCAATGACTCACGGGAATCCCAATGCGATGAGGCAAGCGAAACAATAACTAAATTCAACTATGAACAGAGAAGAGATAACGGAGCAGTTACTTGTCGTCGTAATGCCCGTAGGCAGAAACCACGTTGCTCATAGACTACGGATGTATCGGTCAAGTTCCTCTACGCTATCAAACCTCTTTGACGGTCCTTTCTTTGCCTCATCAATCATCTGGAAGAACTCTTCCTTGGTCATCAGCGTCGGGTCTGCCTCGCGTTCCTTCACCAGTTTCTTGGCATATCGGGTCAGTCGCTTCATCAGCGGTTCACTGTCGGCTATGGCTCCTATGCTCTGCCAAAGCTCGGTGTTCATTGCATTGAGTTGTACTGCTGTCATAACTGTCGTAGTTTAAATAAACCGCTGCAAAATTAAGCAAAACTTACGAATCTTCCAAATAAAACGAAACAATAATTAAATTCAACTATGAACGAGAAAGAGATAAAGGAAATCATGAGACTACTGGAGGCTGCCGGGTGGCAGCCTCAATTGTGCGATACGCCGATACCTGTGTATGAATCGGTGCATGCTGGCAACCCCGAAGAGCCCGGACAGATACCGCCCGACATGGTGCTGGTGCCAAGGGCGTTCCTGTCAATGTATCCGGAGTCGATGGTCAGAGTGAAAGGAAACTCGATGATTGACCGCGGTATAGAGGACGGCGACTGGGTGAAGATGTGCTATGGACGTACGCCACACGATGGTGACATTGTAGTGGTGGCGATAGGCATGGAGTGTACCGTGAAATGTTACTACGAGGACGAGGATGGCGTGAAATGGCTGGTGCCTCAGAATAAGAGGGAGAAAGATAGATATAAGGTTATCAAACTGGATGAGGAAGCAGGCAACGTGCATCTGTGTGGTGTAGTGACTGACATTAGCAAGCCTCTGCCAAGAGTGCCTGACAAGGCGATGAAGGGGCTGGTAGATGAAGCAAAGGCCAGATATACAGGGGAATCGAAGATTAGCGAAAAGCGCGTGCGGAGTATGATTGGAATCATTGAGGGGGAGATCAAGGTGGCCAGACTATGGTATGCTGTCTATCGTCCGTTGATAGATGTAGGCACTGATTGTCTGACAAAGGATGACTTTGAAGGCTTCTGTAATCTGGTAAGAAGTGTGGTTCCTGAGCATGAGCACTTGCCTTCGGTGCAGGAGATGCAACGAATGGCGGTGTTAAGTTTCAGTAGGGCGGTTAAATACTGGGATGTGAACGATGCACCTGTCAACCGTGGACGTTTTAAGTCTTATATGAAGATTGCGGAACGCGTGTTTGAACTCCTTGGGGCATAACTCTCCTTAAAACTCTCTAAAAACTCTCTAAAACTCTCCAGAATTTTAGCAAAACTCTCTAAAAACTCTCCAAAAAGGGCATAACTCTCCTTAAAATTCTCTAAAACTCTACGGCGACGGAAGATGGCTTCCGTCGCTGTTTTTTTATGCCTAATTTTGCCATTGAAATCAGATGACAAGGTACTCCGGAGAATCCAAGACGCTGGTCTCACAAACAATTCACAATTGACAATTAAAGTAATATGGAAAAAACAATGATTTTACAAGCGGTGTCACCGCTTAAAGAGAAGAGCTTCCAAGGCTCAAGAACTGGTGAGACAGTAACCATGCACTTTGTCGAGTTGACATTATCTGACGGCATCGACACAATAGTTGCAGAATTTTCGGTACCTCCCACCGTGGATGAACAGGGCAAGCAAGTTTACCGCCAACCCGAGTTTGCGGTAAATTACCTGCACGCCGTGGCCTTCGAGATTGACGGCAAGTCGGGAACGACTGCCGATGGCAAGGACTGGAGTAACAACCGAATCAGAATCCGTAAGATTGTGAAGTTATGAAAACGTTCTATGCATTAAACCTTGCGAGCCGCCAGGCGGTTCGCATGGTTGCCATCAACAACAAGTTCTATGAAATGACAGAGGGCGAGATCATCGACGAAGTTGAAAACATAAGAAACTATGTTTTCTTCGGCGAGGATGGCGACATGCTGCAGCCCAAGACCATCATGCCATGCTTCATGGATTTGAGAAACGACATGTGTTCCGTCTTCATAAAACGTGTTGATGAGTTGGTTTCTCGTATGAAACGATGGGAACTGCGCTGCGACCCTGACCATGATACCTGCGACATCGTCATTACAATGATTGAAAACAGCAATGATGATTGGACTCTCAAGATTTCTTACCTCTTAGGTGGTGACATGTTCTTTGAAATTACCGCTGTCAGCGAGGAGGTGGGCAAGAACTATGCAAGAACAATCATCGAGGCGGCCATTGCCCTGGGTGTGGACATCCGCTCAACATGGGAGTTTCATCGACTGGAGAACGAAAACGAAAACAAAAAACAAGATGAATGACAAGAAAGAAACAAAAGTACTGTCAGTCCGTGGCACAGCCAAGATTGACCGCGAGACGGGCGACGTCAACTTCGTGGCCTGCAAGCCGGGTGAGCCCGTGCAGAGGAATGTCAAGAAGCGTGGCTCCAGTTCGTTCTACGAGACCGAGGGCAAGGGGCAATCTTCACTGATTGCTCACCTGAAGGTGGACAAGGACAGCCCTGACCCTGCCGCCAAGATGTTCGAAGAACTGAACTATTTCACCAAAGACATTCAGAAGTCTGAGCCCAAGGCTCCCAAGACCTACCTCCTTCTGGACAAGGAGGGTGTCAAGGTGTCACACCGGCCTACTGAAAACGTGGTGACTGTCCACCTCACCATCAACCTCGATGGAGAGAGCGAACTGAGTGCCAAATTGTTTAACTTAACAAGCGAAGTATCGAAATGTTTTGCTATCAACCGGAAAAGACTCACCCCTACTACATAGCAGGGGTGTATAACTCGAAGACCGAGCTGTTAACTCCCGAACGCTTTCGGGAGTTGGTCAACAGCTCGCAGGTGGAGTGGCTCGTTAACAAGCACCGCGCCATCAAGAACAACCTTGATGATGCGAAGTGGCTCGATGACGAGGACTTCATGGAGTACGACCGCAAGATGAGAAGCAAGCCTAACAGCCGAGTTGGAAAGGCTTACATCAATCTTGCAGATGACTCGAAACGCGTGGCCATGTGGTGTGATGACTTGAAGAAGCGACTGCCCTTTGTCATCTTCATTGGCACCTATCCCATGCGCAAGCCCAAGGAGACAAGTGAAGAAGCTATGTGGCGCAGTCAGCAGCATGTGCAGCTGAATGGCCTTGACGTTCTTGACTTTGACCATGTTGAAGGCGATGTCCGCGAGGCATGGGCAACGGCCTTCAACAAACTCTCTGACGAGGACAAGGCAAGAATAGATCTTGTCTTCGTCAGCCCAGGCGGTAAAGGTCTCAAAGTGGTCTTTGAGGCTGACGAGAAAGTGGGCAACCTTATCGACAATCAGATTGTGCTTAGTTCTAAGCTCGGTCTGGCAGTCGATGAAGCCTGCAAGGATGCCGCTCGCGGCACCTTCCTGACAACAAAGAACGACATTATTTTTATCAACGAAGAAAAACTATTCAATTATGAAAACCAAGCATTTTCTGAAAAGTATGCTGAGCAGTACCATCGTGGTAATTCTCAGCCCACTATTGACCTTAGTGTCTATTCTCCTTTATTTACTGATACTCCCAATAGCAACGCTGTATCAGGTTCTGAACCCAGTCACGTCGAAGATGAACGACCGACTGATGGAAATGTTGAGGATTTAACCATCAGTTTTAACGGATGGTCGGGCGGTTGTCAGAAGCTAATCGAAGAACTCTATCGAGAGTCGGGAGTCCCCGGCTCCGATAAGGGCGATAAGAAGAAAAGCCGCCACACCGAGAGTCTGAAACTCGCAAGCGACCTGCTCATCGTAACAGGTCGTAATAAAGACCTCGTTGAGAAGATTGTCAAGGCTCAACCATGGGTGCAGGACATCATCAACGAGCGTGGTGAGGATGTCCACAAGACCGTGGAGGATGCAGACGCCAGTGTCCGTGAAAAGGAACGAAAGTTCGGTCCCGATGTGAAACCCTCGATTGCCTTCATGGCCGCTGCCAAGAGATTGCGCCTCGCTGAGCGAGGCAGGCAGGAAAGCGTCCGTGATGCCATCGACAGCAAGCTGGAGGATTGGGGTGGTCGCATCGAAGCAATGTTCGACACGTTTCCCTGTCTTCGTGAGGCTTGTCAAGATTTGCGCAAGGCTGCTTATCCTGCTGCTCTCTATACTTCAGCAGCGTTCTTCGGAACGGACATGACACGTACGTGGTGGCACTTCTGGCACCGCCCCGAGGAGGTGCGACGTTTCAACTACTGCGTGATGATAATCGGCGACCCGGGCACGGGTAAGTCGTTTGCAACGAGGTTGTTCAAACTGATTGCAGCACCGCTGATTGCTGCCGACAAGGTGGGCAACGATGCCGTGAACCGCTACAAGAAAGAACTGAAACGACTCGGCACTACGTCTGACAAGAACAAGAAAGAGGGCTTGACACCTCCTGATGTCGTAGTGCGCATCGTGGGCACCCGTACCTCTAACGGCGTGTTCATCGAGAACATGAACAAGGCCGTGGAGATGGTGAACAACGAGCCATTCCATCTGCATCTGCTGACGTTTGACAGCGAACTTGATTCTGCAACGATGGCCTCGAAAGGTGGTCAGTGGATTGACAAGAGCGTCTTTGAGTTAAAGGCTTTCCACAATGAGGAGGATGACCAACACTACAAGAACAATGACGCTGTGGATGGTCCTTTCGAGGTGTTTTGGAACTTCGTCTATACGGGCACACCGCTGAGCCTGCACCGCAAGGTGACGGAAAGAAACTTTGGTAGCGGCTTGTTCTCTCGTCTGGGCGTGATACCATTCCCATCGTCAAACTTCAAGATGATGGAACTACGCAAGCAGACGAAAGTGAACCAAGCCGCTGACGAGCTCTTGAAGACGTGGGCTTTCCGTCTTGATGGTGTCAAGGGCGAGCTGCCCTTGTGGCCTCTCGCAGAACATACCCATGCGTGGATGAGCGAGAAATTGGAGATAGCTGACTTCAACAACGACCGCGCTGACGAACTCCTGTTGAAGCGCGTACCGTACTATGGTGTGTGCGTAGCGACACCGTTCATCCTCATGCGTCACTGGAAGGAGTGGACGGAGAGCAAGACCTTCGAGATTGATGACAAAGACCGGGAGCTGTGCTCACTGGTCATGGAGATTCAACATGAATGTCAGCGGTACTACTTCGGCAAGCAGGCACAAATGTACTTTGAGAACGAGGAGCGTGACGCCGAGAACAGACGCCGCAGGACTTCTAAGTACGATTCTTGTTATGAGCAACTGCCACAAAAATTCTCGGTAGAAAATCTGGCAGATGTTTATGGTATAGCTAAATTAGCCGCCCATAAGGTTTGTTCCAGACTAACAGTCGGCGGCTTCATTGCGAGGACTAAAAAAGGGGAATTTATTAAACTTAAAACCACATTGATATGATAACAACAGACATGCAATTGACTCCTCACTTCAAGCTCGGAGAGTTGGTGAGGTCAGAAAAACATCCAGAGGCAGTACAGATGCCGAACGAGCAACAAGTAGAGAATCTCAGAAGAGTTTGTGCCTGGCTTGAACAACTTCGGTTCCGCTACAACAAACTGTTTCCGCGGAAAGATGGCAAGGAAGAGCCTGTCATCATCAATAGCGGCTTCCGTTGCCCCATGCTTAATGCAGCCGTTGGCGGACAGCCGACGTCAAACCATCTGACGGGATGTGCTGTTGATATTCGCTGCGGTGATAAAGAATACTTCGACAGGGCGAAGAGGGCCATCAGATATGCCACCATATTAATAGGCATCGCACACGATGAAGGTTGGGACTTCGACGAAATCATTATCGAAAGACTCGGAACGAGTTGGTGGGTTCACTTTGCCGTCAAGCCTGTAGGTAATCGTTGTAAGGTAACATGCATTACCGGGTAAGTTTCGGATTTTTCGCATTAGTAATTTTACGCTTCTGCCCTTATGTGTAAAGGGCGGGGCGTAATTTTTCGCATTTGACATTAGACATTATACCTACGAAAAACCGCGCAACCCCCGATGGGGAAGCGCGGCTCTTGTGTGTATTGTTAATGTGGTGGTTACTTGTTCAGGACAATACGGCCGTTCTGAAACACTCAGGGACTGGTACCTGTCTCGTGAGATCGATGATGTAAGAAGTAAGATGTATGATGTAAGAGGTAAGAGGTATGATGGAAGAGGGAAGGTTTCAGAGTGAATTAAGCCAAGCGTTCATGTCATTGCGATTGGTAAAGGTGATGCCCTTGCCTTCGGCAATCTCTTTCTCTGCACGCTCAATCTTGGCAAAGAATTCTTCCTTTGTCATCAAGGTTGGATCTTCCTTAGCCTGTTTCATAACTTCATTCTTTTGATTCTGCGTGCAAAGATAGATATAATTGACGAAATAAGACGATAGTCAAATAAATCGAAAGAAAACAGGGGATGTTAGAATGAAGAATTAAGAATGATGATGTGAGAGGTTATTGGTTAATGGTTATTGGTTATTGGTTATTGGTTATTGGTTAAAGGTTATTGTTCAATGTTCAATGGTCAATGGTGAATGTTCAATGGTCAATGGTGAGAGGTGCTACTTCCGATAGATGCGTCCTTTCTCGTCAATACGTGCCTCGCTATGGGGGACATCTTGAAGGGAGAGCTGACGAATCTGTTGGGCGACGCTGTGGGTGTTGTCGCGACGCGGTCCAACGCCTTTCTGCTGGATGAACGAATGGATCTTGCCACGCAGGAAACGGCCCTTGCGGTCGGTCTTTACCTCGATGACGGGGGCATAGCCGGAGATTCCCTTGAGGTTCATGCCGTAGGGCGTGCAGAAGTTGCCGAGACTGTAGGCAATGAAACGGCCTTTGTAGACCTCTGTGGCGCGTACGACATGCGGACCGTGCCCATAGACGATGTCGGCACCATGGTCGATGCAGAAATGGGCGAGACGGCGCAGATGCCCGCGCTTCTCCTTGTAGAAGGTCTCCATGGAGTCGGGCAGGTGGCTGTAGCGTGTGCCCTCAGCACCACCGTGGAAGGAGACAATGACGATGTCAGTATGGTTGACGAGGTCGTCGACGATGCGGCCAACGGTGGCCAGCTCCTTGTCTGTGTGTTTCAGTGTATAGGCGTTATGTCCGAAGGCGCAGAGCCCGATTTTTAGTCCTTTACGCTCAATGACGGCTGTCTCGACGCGTCCTGCCAGGCCGGCATACTTGATGCCCTGTTGTTGGAGCACGTGCTCGGTGGAGTGGATGCCCTCCTCGCCAAAGTCGTTAGCGTGGTTGTTGGCCATACTCAGGAAGTCGTAGCCAGCATCTTTGAGCCATCGGCCATAGGTCGTCGGTGTGCGGAATGCGTAGGTGTTGGGGCCTTCCTTGGTGCTCTCGCCACCATCGCAGATGGCGCCTTCGAGATTGCCCACGGCGAGGTCGGCACGACGCAGGATAGGTTTGACATCTTGGAACAACTGTGCCCCACCGTGGCGTGGAAGCATTGTGTCGGGGTAGGTGGTGCCCATCATGATATCGCCGGTCATCGCAATGGTGAGCGTATCGGCCGAAACAGAAAAGCTGGCTACAGCGTAGCCAGCCACTATGATAGTTGCGAGAAGTCTTTTATACATATTGTATTATTGTAATACGCGTCGGACACCAATGAAGCGGCGAGTGTAGAATCCGTCGCTGGAGTTGGAAATGGTCACGCCTTTCGACGAACTGGCGTGAATGAAGCTGAATGTCTGCGTCAGCGGGTCGACATCGATGACGATGCCCACGTGGCCAACGTTACGGCCAGAACCGGGACTGGTGAAGAACACCAAGTCGCCGCGTTGCATCTCGCTACGGTTGACAGGCATGTTCTTGGCGTACTGGTCGCGGCTGGAACAGCCAATCTCAACACCACCGGAGTGGCGGAAAACGTAGCTTGTGAAACCTGAGCAGTCGAATGCGTTCGGTCCCTTGCTGCCACTGCGGTAGCGGGCGCCGATGTGTGACATAGCCTCGTCCATGATGTTGTTGATGGCCAAGGCGTCGTAGTTCAGATTGTCACCCTCGTCGTTGTACAGAAAATCGTAGTTGTCAATCTCGTCGACACGTTCTTGCAGTTCTATTTTCGGCTTCTGTACGGTAGCACGCTTCTTACGCACCTTGCCGCTGGCGAAATCGCTGGCGGTGAGGAGCATCAGCAGTGCTAAGAGGATGATTTTCTTGCTCATAGGTTTATGGCGCTATTTGTTTAGGTTGGTTTAGTTATACTTCAGAATCTGTCCCGGTTTCAGACGGTTGTTCTTGCTGATACGGTTCAACTTGCAGATAGCGTCTACGGTGGTGTGACGCTTACGGGCGATAGAGTAGAGTGTCTCGCCCTTCTGTACCTTATGCAGACGGGTGCTTGCAGCAGCAACTGCACGCTGGGCTACAGCCGGTGTAGAACCGGGTATGTCAAGACGATCCTCCTGGGCGATAGATGCACCACCGACACCACGCAGGCGGGTTGCCTGTGCCGACTCTTTCGAGTAGGTTGACTTGCGGAACATGTAGTAGTCGCCCACGACGTCCTGATTGCGGAAGTCGAACATCAGTGCAGGATTCAGTGCAACACCACAGAGACGTGTCTCGAAGTGCAGGTGTGAACCCGTAGAACGACCAGTGTTGCCGCCAAGGCCGATGGCGTCACCGGCACGGACGTCCTGGTCGGGAACTACGAGGTGCTTCGACATGTGGCCGTAGATGGTCTCCAGACCATTGTAGTGGCGGATGACAACATAGTTGCCGTAGCCGTTGGCCTCGTAGCGTACGACACGAACCTTACCGGGGAAAGCGGCGCGGATGGTGTCGCCAATATAGACTTTAATGTCCAAACCCTTGTGCTGGCGTCCCCAACGCGAACCGAAGTTCGAGGTGAGCACGCGGCTGGGCGTGGGCATGCAGAAATTGCGCAGGTCGATGCGGAATGAATCGGGAACAGCAGTAGCACGATGAGCGTTGACGTTCTCCCAGTCCTGATAGAGGTCTGCAGCAGGCGACTCCATCTGCTCATACTGAATCAAGCGGATGAGTGCCACACTGTCGACAGCCTTCATTTTGCGGTCGATGGGGGCCTGACGAGCCAACAGGTCTTGTCCCTGTGTGGGGACGGCTGCAAGCATCATCAATACGGCTGCTGATATTGTCTTAAATAACTTCATTTCTAACGGTTTTTTTATGCGATTCTCTTGCAAAAACAAGAACACGTCTGCAAAGGTAAGCAAAAATATTGGGGCAGCCAAGGCTTCCGTGTATCTGTTAACAGGTTTTGGTGTCTTTTAACACTCAATCAGTTGCGTGTTAAGAGATTGCGCCCCAATTAATATTTGTTTTCTTAAGTTCTTTGAGCCTGCGCCACAGAATGGCATAGCGCTCTGAGCGGCAGTCCGGGTCGTCCTCGATAATCTGACGCGCCTCGTCGCGAGCCATCTGTACCAGTTGGCCGTCGCGGGCGATGTCGGCTATCTTCAGGTCGAAGGCCATGCCGCTCTGTTGCGTTCCCTCCAAATCGCCGGGGCCGCGCAGTTTCAGGTCGGCTTCAGCAATACGGAAGCCGTCGTTGGTCTCGCACATGATATCGATGCGTTTTCGTGTGTCACTGGCTAACTGCATGTTTGTCACGAGGATGCAGTAGCTCTGGTCGGCACCGCGACCTACACGGCCACGCAGCTGGTGCAGCTGTGACAAACCGAAGCGCTGGGCTTCGAAGATGACCATTACGGAGGCGTTGGGCACGTTGACGCCCACTTCGATGACGGTGGTAGCAACGAGAATCTGAGTCTCGCCGCTGACGAACTTCTGCATCTCTGCTTCCTTCTCTGCAGGCTTCATCTTGCCGTGGACCTTGCTCAGGCGGAACTCCGGGAATACCTGACGCAACACTTCGTAGCCTTCCTCCAGATTCTTCAGGTCAATCTTCTCGCTTTCCTCAATCAGCGGGAATACGAAATAGACTTGGCGTCCCTGGCGTATCTGGTTGCGTATGCTGTCGTAGAGCGATGGCAGGCTACGGTCGAAAACATGTTGAGTGACAACGGGTTTGCGGCCCGGCGGCAATTCGTCGATGATACTGACGTCGAGGTCGCCGTAGAGGGTCATGGCCAGTGTGCGGGGGATGGGTGTTGCCGTCATCACGAGGACGTGGGGCGGGTTCGCACTCTTGTTCCATAGTTTGGCGCGCTGAGCCACGCCGAAGCGGTGTTGCTCATCGACAACCACCATGCCGAGCCGTGCAAACTGCACGGTGTCCTCAATGACGGCGTGCGTGCCGATGAGAATGTGGATGGTGCCGTCCAGCAGCCCGTCGAGAATCTCCTGACGGCGTTTGCCTTTGACGATGCCCGTCAGCAGTGCTACGCGGAGATCCATGCCCTGCAGGAAGTCCATGATGGTCTTCAAGTGCTGCTCGGCCAGAATCTCTGTCGGCGCCATGATGCAGGCCTGATAACCGTTGTCCAGGGCTATGAGCATCGACATGAGCGCTACCAGTGTCTTGCCGGAGCCGACGTCGCCCTGCAGCAGACGGTTCATCTGCCGGCCACTGCCCATGTCGGCACGAATCTCACGAATGACGCGCTTCTGCGCCTCTGTCAGCGGGAAGGGCAAGTGGTTGTGGTAGAAGTCGTTGAAGATGTCGCCGACATGCGAGAAAACGTAGCCGCGATACTTGCGGCGCTGGTCGCTGGCATAACGGACGATATTCAGTTGAACGTAGAACAGTTCCTCGAATTTCAGTCGCACACGGGCACGCTCTAACTCCTTGGCTGACTGTGGGTAGTGGACGGCTCGGAAGGCCTCGTCGCGACTGGCGAGGTGTAGCCGTTGAATCATGAAGTCAGGCAGCGTCTCTGGCAGTGGCGGCAGCTTTTCTACAAGCGTTTTGGTGAGGCGTTCTACGGAGCGCGAGGTCAGTCCCGCCTTCTTCATCTTCTCCGTTGTATTGTAGTAAGGCTGCATGCCCATGGCTGTCACGTCGACTTTCGACGCGTCATCCATGTCGGGATGTTGTACCTGTATGCGATTGTTGAAGACCGACGGGCGTCCGAAGACGAGGTAATCTTGTCCTATCTTATAGGTGCGTGCAGCATACTTGCCGCCATTGAACCACACCAGATCCATGATGCCGGTGCCGTCGGTGAAGTGGGCTACGACGCGCTCCTTGCGCGGTCCCATTGAGAATGTCTCAAAACTCAGGATATGGCCCACTACCTGTACAAACGGCATGTCGCCAGTCAGTTCGTGTACGGTGTAGAGCCGCGTGCGGTCTACATATTTATATGGATAGTACTCCAGCAGGTCACCATAGGTTTCAATGCCGAGTTCCTTGCTCAGCATCTTCTTGCGGTTGGGTCCTACGCCCGGCAAGTACATGATGTCCTGTTGCAGTATATCCATGTTATATCAATATTTCTGCTATCTTCAGATCGTACGGCGTAGTAATCTTGATATTCTCGCGATTGCCTTCGACGAGCGTTATGGCGTGGCCATAGCTTTCCACCACCGACGCATCATCGGTGAAATTGTCGTTGTAGGGCTGGCGGTTGGCAGCCTTGACTTTTAGTCGAGCCTGCTCACGCTCGGCAGAGTCCAAGCAAGCTTGGCTCTGCGCTCGCTTAAACGCAGCCTTTAATAGTTGAATGTCAAACGTCTGTGGCGTCTGCACCAGACGGTAGTCGCCACGTGGTACAGTGACTGATTTGTCTTCTTCCAGATGACGGACCGTCTCAACGACGGGGATGACAGGTATGACGGCTTTGGCTGTGCGTGCTGTCTCATAGCAACGACGGATAACATCGATGCTGGGAAACGGACGTACACCGTCGTGTACGCCGACAACGCCCTCGGCATCGTCGGGAATCAGTGCCAAACCGTGCTGCACCGAATGGAAGCGAGTCTCGCCGCCATCGGTCAACAGGTACTCCACCTTGAAGTCATATTCTTTGCAGAGTTCCTTCCAATACGCCTGTTGCGCCTCGGGCAGCACAAGGATAATCTGCAGGTCCTCGGAATATTCACGAAACCGCTCCAATGTCCGCATCAGTACGGGCTTCCCGCCTATTGGCAGGAATTGCTTCGGAATGTCGCTTCCCATTCGCAGACCCTTGCCGCCTGCCACAATAATGATATAATCCATTATTTCTGCATCAAGTGCTTGAAGCGCATACCTTCAGCAATTTGGTCGCTTGTGGCCTTGTCAACTAACTGACTGAGCAGCTCATAGGCATAGGGGAAGGCGGCTGCAGGGCCTTCGGCGGTGGTGATGTTACCATCGACGGTGACGAGGTCGCCAGTGTAGGTGGCACCCTCGAGTGCTTTCTCGAAACCGGGATAGCAGGTGGCGCGCTTGCCTTCGAGTAGTCCCAGCGGAGCCAGTACGACGGCGGGAGCAGCACAGATGGCAGACACCTTCTTGCCGGCAGCGGCTTGGGCGCATACGGCCTTGCAGACACCCTCGTGGTCATAAAGATTTGCAGCTCCGGGCATGCCGCCGGGGAGCATCAGCAGGTCGGCATCTTGATAGTCGGATTGCTCAAACTGTATGTCTGCCTCGATGTTTACGCCATGTGCAGACTCCACCAACGGAAACTCCGTGGTGCTCACCGTAATAACCTCTACACCGCCGCGACGCAGTACGTCAATGGGTATCAGGGCTTCGACATCTTCGAAGCCGTCAGCAAGGAATACATAAACTTTTGCCATAATCTCTTCGTTGTTTCAAGGAAAATACTTATATTTGCAGTCGCAAAGATAGCAAATCTTTTTGAAACAACGAACAATCAGTGGGAAAAATGACGCAACGTAAGCTAAGATTCGCCCTTTTCGGCAATATTTATCAGGTCAGGAAGTCGGCCAGCATCCAGAAGGTGTTGTCGACCATCGCCCGTTATGGGGGTGAGCTGTATGTTGACATGGAGTATTACTATTTCCTGAAAGACAACCAGCATTTGGATATAAACGCCACGAAGGTGCTTTCGGATGATGACTTTACGGCTGATTTCGCCATCTCCATGGGTGGTGACGGTACGTTTCTGAAAACGGCCAGTCGGGTAGGGAAGAAGAATATCCCCATCCTTGGCGTGAATATGGGACGTCTCGGTTTCCTGGCTGATATCAGTCCTGATGATATTGAGCATACGATGGATGCCCTCCATCGTGACGATTACGCTATTGAGAGCCGTGCCGTTATTGAGGTGGAGATTGACGGACAGCCCATGGCTGACGGTAACTATGCGTTGAATGACGTGGCGATACTGAAACGCGATACGGCCTCGATGATTAGTATCAGTGCACATATTAACGGCCAGTTGCTGACGACCTATCAGGCTGACGGACTGGTGATATCGACGCCTACAGGTTCGACAGCATATTCTCTGTCGAATGGCGGTCCTATCATTGTGCCTGGCACGAAAGTGTTCTCCATGACAGCCGTTGCGCCTCATTCGTTGAACATACGGCCAATCGTCATTCCTGACTCATCGGTAATTGAACTTGATGTGGAAAGCCGTAGTCACTCATTCTTGGTGGCGATTGATGGCCGGTCGGAGAAATACAAAGAAGGAACGAAGATTACCCTCCGTCGCGCTCCTTATTATATTAAGGTGGTAAAACGCTCGGACCATCGATATTTCAACACGTTACGTGAAAAGATGATGTGGGGAGCGGATGTGAGGTAGATAAGAGAGGATAGAAAAGAAGGCGTGAACTTTTTACAGAGACTACATAATCCGGAGAGCCGTTATACTGTGCCCCAGTTGCTGCGGTGGTTGTGGCGGGTGCTGAAAGGTAACCGCCGGCAGACGGTGATGAACGCTGCTATCGGCGTTATCGGTGTTGGTGTCAGTCTGTTGATGGTGATGGTTATGCAACACACCATTGATGTCGCTTCTGGTGCGCGCGAAGGTTCCATCTATTGGGGCGTGGCGATGATGGGCGGACTGATTCTCTGCGAGTTTGCACTGAACATCCTGCGTGTCTGGATTAAGAATATTCTTGGTGTCAAGGCCCAAAACGTCATGCAACAGCAGATTCTGGATCGCTTGTTGCGCTCAGAATGGCGTGGAAAGAATGCCTATCATACGGGCGACGTGATTAACCGTATGGAGGAGGATGTCAAGACTGTGGTCGGGTTTATTACGGAGACATTGCCTAAAACATTGTCGGTGGTCATGATGTTTGTGGGTGCTTTCTTCTATCTTTTGCAGATGGATACGTGGCTGGCAATTGTCACTGTAGGTATATTGCCTCTCTTCGTATCTGTCAGTCGGATATACGTGGCTCAGATGCGCAAGCTTTCGCGACGTGTTCGCACGAGTGACAGCCGTATACAGAACTTGCTGACAGAAGCAGTTCAACATGTGACGTTGCTGAAGACAATGGAGGCGGGAGACCGGATGGTCGGTCAGCTTGAGGAACAGCAAGCGGAGTTGCGTCACCATGTCCGCCAACGTACAAAATTCTCTATCGTTTCAAATCTGTTTGTTAATGGCGGCTTTTCATTGGGATATCTCATCGCATTCCTTTGGGGCGCAGTCCGACTGAGCGCACATACGATTACCTTCGGACAGATGACGGCATTCCTGCAGTTGGTCTATCGAATACAAGGGCCGGCTCGTGATATGATTCGTCTGGCACCGGCATTTGTTAGTGTCTTTACTGCTGCAGAACGTCTGTTGGAGCTTGAAGAAAACCCCGTGGAGAAACAAGGCCAGAGTGATTCGCTTTCTGGAGCCTGTGGCATCTGCCTGAAGGATGTGTCCTATAAGTATGAGGGAGAGACTTCGTTTGTTATACAAAATCTGTCGTTCGACTTCAAACCGGGGTCATGCACTGCTATCATGGGTGAGACGGGGGCAGGTAAAACAACGCTCATCCGATTGGTGTTGGCGCTGATGAAGCCGGCAGAAGGGCATGTGGAGATTTACAACGAGGAACGTCGATCAGAGATTTCGCCGCTTCATCGCTGTAACCTGGTTTATGTTCCTCAGGGGAATACGCTGCTTAGTGGTTCCATCCGTGATAATCTGCTCATGGCGAAGCCCCATGCCACTGATGAGGAGTTGTGGGAAGCGTTGAAACTGGCATGTGCTGATTTCGTAGAGGAACTGCCCCAACAGCTTGATACGGTCTGTGCAGAGTCTGGAGGTGGTCTCTCCGAGGGACAAGCGCAGCGTATTGCCATTGCCCGCGCCTTGCTGCGCGACCGGCCGATTATGCTTTTTGACGAGGCGACGTCTGCCCTTGATCTTGATACGGAACGGCGACTCCTGAAGCAGTTGTTGGGGAATCGTCAGAAAACCATTATTTTTATTACTCACCGTACAGCAGTCCTGGACTATTGCGACCAGACACTACACATCGCTTAGTCGTTCGGCAGTGAGATAACAAAGCGGGCACCTTCCTGATAGTCCGTGTCGAGTGTGACATCGCCGCCTAACTGCCGGGCTGTGCGGCGTGCCAAAGGTAACCCCAGACCAATACCCTCCTTGTAGTTGTCAATCTTGTAGAAATGGTCGAAGATTTTCTCTCTGTCTTCCTTGGGGATGCCGATGCCGTTGTCGGTAACACTGATTTCTACGTGTTTGGTTGCTTTGTTGTATGAGTTCTTAATAATAATGGTGCCATTTTCCGTAAACTTGCAGGCGTTGTTAAGCAGACTGTTCAAAATCTTTTGGACTTCCTTGCGGTTCGTCTGTATCATAAACGAGTCGCGCAAGTCAGTCTTGAAGACAATCTCAGATGTGCAATTGGTGGGGACTTTGAACTTGTTGACTGCCTCACGGGTCAGGACGTTGCAGGGAAGGTAGTCGTCCTTGACAACGTATCGTACAGATTCTTTGCTTGATATGTCCAGCAGCTCCTCAATGATACGTGTGATGTTGTTGGAACTTTTCTGGATGCGATTGGAAATCTCCTGACGCTCTTCTGGTGAGGCGATGAAGTTGGGGGAACTGACAATCTGCGCAAAGCCGCTGATGATGTTCAAAGGTGTGCGTATCTCATGGTTCATGTTGTTTAGGAAGTTCATCTTCATGCGCTCCGACTCTTGAGCCTTGTCACGCGCAATCTCCAACTGCTTGTTCTTCATCTTCATCTTACGGAGGCTAATCCTTCGACTTCTGACAAAACAGGCGAGAATGACAATGGTAATCAAGGAGAGACAGATGATAAGAAGATATGCACGCTCTTTTAGTTTCGCCACCTCGTTCTTGTGCTGTTCCTTTGCGATGTCCAGATCTTGGGCAGTCTCCATCAGTTCTTCGCTCATGATAACATTGTTGACGGAGTCTTTTGCCTGTTGATAGCGTTCAAGTGCAAGTACAATCTTAGCGCTGTCGCCAATCACTTTGCATATGTCTAACTGAAATCTGAAGCGGTCGGTAGCGTTGGTTAACTTATTTGTATAAGCCATGGCTTCGTCGTACTGTCCGTTACGCGTCAGTTTGCTTATCATCACGTAATTATAATAGGTACGGCTGAAGTCTTTCGGATAGTCTTTTTCTAACTGCAAATACTCTTTGTAGCATTCGTCCAGCATTTGCCAGTTGCGCATAACAAAGGCAATGATGGTTTTAAAGCCGATGGCATCGCTGTATTCATATTTGAGATCGGCGGTCCGGATGATGGATATGGCAGCGTTTAAGTGCTTCAATGCGTTGGCAGGTTCCTCGTCCATCTCGATATTGGCCAGGTCGATGTAGATGCTGATGAGATTAGTGGGAACAGAGCGGTCTACCTCGTCAATAGCCTTCTCGAAATAGCGCTTGGCCAGTTTGAGATTACCCTTCATGGAGTAAATCATGCCTATAAGGTATGTGGCGCGGAAGTACTCTTTGGTGCACTTGCGTTCGAACATGTCGTCCTGCATGGTTTTCGCTTTCTTCATGGCCCGATAGAAATGGTTGAAGTTGATGTCGTGCAAGATATCGTTCTCATAACCTTTGTAATATAGATGCAAGTCGCCTTTTTCCAGGTAATATTGGCGGTAGTCGTTGATCACCAAATAGAAAGAATCTTCGTTTGCGTCATTGAAATATTTCCGGAGATCGTTGAGTAGTTGCTCTGCCTTCTTGTCGTTGGCTTGGGCACACACGGGAGTGCGTCCTATAAATAGTACGCCGACTAGAAATATAGTAAATAGTAGTCTCATTGAAAGTCTATAGTTTCTAAAGTATTTATACTGCAAAGGTACGGAAAAAAATAGAAAGACCAAGGTTTCCTTGCATTATTTTTTGCTAATTAATATTAATGATGTGTTTGACGGGATGGTTGTTATGCAGATTGGTTAATAAAGCTTAAACTTTTGCACGAATCCTTGGAAGTTTCATTCTTTTGTCATACTTTTGCAGTGTTCTATTAAAGTAGTACGCTAAAACAGTAACAAATATGATAGAAGTAAACAACATCAGTTTCAGTTACCCGGGCCAGAAGGAACGGGTATTCGATGATTTCAGCCTGAGGCTGGAGGAGAACAAAATTTACGGTTTATTAGGTAAGAACGGTACGGGTAAGTCAACGCTGCTCTATCTTATTGCGGGATTGTTGCGCCCCAAAGCGGGGAGCGTGACTGTCGATTCAATTGACGCCTACAGGAGAGAGGCCAAAGCATTGGAGGAAACTTTCCTCGTGCCTGAGGAATTCGATCTGCCGTCGATGACGCTGAAACGCTATGTTGAACTAAACGCGCCATTCTATCCACGCTTTAGTCAGGAACGCCTCGATGCTTGTCTGCGTGACTTTGAATTGAGCAATGACATTAATCTCGGTGCATTGTCAATGGGCCAGAAAAAGAAGGTGTTCATGTCGTTTGCTTTGGCTACCAATACCAAACTGTTGTTGATGGATGAGCCAACCAACGGATTGGACATTCCCTCGAAGTCGCAGTTTCGCAAGACGGTGGCACAGAATATGAGCGATGAGCAGATTATCATCATCTCTACTCATCAGGTGCATGATGTAGAGGCGCTGCTTGATCATATTTTGATGCTGAATCAGCATGAACTGTTACTGAATGCATCCGTGCAGGATATAATGGATAAGTATGTGTTCGAGTACCGTTCACCAGACCAAATGGAGGGCGTTCTCTATGCTGAACCCACGTTACAAGGCAATGCGGTAATGGCTCTTCGTCAGGAAGGACAGGCTGATACGCAGATCAACCTTGAACTGCTGTTCAATGCGGTGGCGCAAAAGAAGATTTAAAACTACGAATTACGCGAATTATACGAATAAAATATAACAACGGATTAAAGGATAGAATGATTATGAAACAATTTGATATGACACGCTTCTGTCGCGTGCTGAAGCTCGATTTCTTTGAAGGTCGCAAGGCCATGATGTGGGGCGCACTCTGCATGGTGTTGCTCTATCTGTTCTTCTTCTGGTTTGCACATAACATAGGGTATCATAGTAGTAACTATGCTAGCACGCAAGATTCCAACGAAGTCTTACGGTTCCATATCTCTCAAATCTGCCAAGGAGTGGGTGCTTTTAGCGCAATGGCCATGTACATCTTCTTCCTCATCAGCGCCAGCACGCTCTATCGCGGCGAGCAGAAAAAGCAGCTGCGCATTGCCTGGCTGATGCTGCCGGCCTCGAACATGGAAAAATTCCTGTCGCGCTGGCTCTATCTGTTAGTATTTTCTATTGTAGGAGGACTGCTATCCTTCTTCGTGGCCGACCTGATTCACATGGCCTACCTCACGATGACAGACTACCCTGTGCAGTCGGCTGCTGACGATTTCTTCAAGATGTTCCCCCATACGCGGACCTTCCCGTCGGGAGAGTACACGGGCGACAACCCGCTGGATGTTACCTCGCAGTACACCGCTCTCATTGCCATCCATGCCTTCTTCCTGCTGGGCGGCGTGGTGTTCAAGAAGTTCCACTTCATTGCTACCTCTGCCGTGGTCGTCATCCTGTTTGCCAGCTTCGTTGCAACAGCCAATATGCTGGGGTACCGTGACACACCAGTTACGTTTGATGAAGTTACGAAACAATTAATCTTCTGGATTATCGTTAATACTGGCCTCATCGTCCTCTTCACCTGGCTGACCTGTCGTCTGTTCTGCCGCTGGCAGGTTGTAACACATAAATTTGCAAACATATGAATTTCACGAACGATAAAGCAATATACATCCAGATGGCCGATAGGCTAATGGATGAGATCCTGGCCGATAAGTATAAGGACGACGACCGTATCCCGAGCGTCCGCGAGTATGCTGTGCTGCTTGAGGTGAATACCAACACAGCCGTGAAGGCTTACGACGAGCTGGCTCGCGCGAACATTATATATAATAAGCGCGGACTGGGCTACTTCGTAACGCCTGGTGCCAAGAAGCAGATACTGAAGGAACGCAAGAAGGAGTTCATGAAAGAGCGCCTGCCAGAGTTGTTCCGACAGATGCGACTGCTCGATATTGATATTAAGGATGTGGACGAGGCATGGACAAAAGCATGAAGTTTTATTCTCTTTTGTTGCTCGTCATGGCTATCCTATGGCCGTCAACACACGCTTCCGCCCAACGTGGTGAGAAGCGTGTGGTGACGGGTAGGGTGGTAGAAGCGTTTACCAATGAGCCGTTGCCTGATGCCTCTATTGTTTTGCTCTCGGCTGCCGATAGTAGTGTGATAACCACCTTTCATGCAGAGCCTGCCGACACATTCCTGCTCTATCACTTCGGCATGTTCGAGTTACCCGTCAAGGAAACCGGTAAATATCTGCTGCGTGTCTCTTGTCTTGGCTTCAAGACCCAGTATAAACCATTCGAGGTGAAGTACAAGCGCGAGGGTGATGTCGATTTGCGTCGCATAGAGATGAAGCCTGAGGCGAAACAGTTGAAAGAGGTCACTGTGACGGGTACGAAAATTAAAATGGTGACGCGTGGTGATACTATTGTCTATAATGCCGATGCTTTCAATTTGGCTGAAGGTTCTATGCTCGACGCCCTGATACGTCAGTTGCCTGGTGCCGAGCTGAACAAGGATGGCGAGATTAAGGTGAACGGCAAGAAGATAGATAACCTGTTGGTTGACGGTCGCGACTTCTTCGAGGGTGACCCCAAGGTGGCCCTCGAGAATCTGCCCGCCTATACGGTGAACAAGATTAAGGTGTTTGACCGCAAGGGTAAGGTAACCCAGATGATGGGGCGTGACATGGACGATAAGAGTTACGTCATGGACGTGCGTCTGAAGAAGAAGTATTCCGTCAGTACCTTTGGTAATGCACAGGTGGGCGCAGGTACCGACGACCGCTATGGTGCGCGGCTGATGGGTGTTCACTCAAAGGGTAAGTCGCGCCTGTCCGTCAGTGGTAATCTGAACAACTATAATAACGAGGGTGGTGACTTTGCAGTCATGGGTGCCGATGCTGCCGCCTTTGAGCTGCATACCGCTCAAGGCGTTACCACCATGCGCATGGCGAATATCGGCTATAGCTATGGTGGCTGGGACGACACCTTCTCGGCAGGTCTCAGTCTGAATGCCTCGCACAACAACAGCCACACGGACACGTGGACCTCATCCCAGACTTATCTGGCTGGTGGCGATACCTATGGGCGTACAGCTAACTACAGTCGCAACCGGTCCAAAAGAATTGGTGGTAATGCCAACGTCAGTTTCTCACCTAAGGGCTTTGTAGCCCGGGGGGCGTTGGATATGACCTACTCTTCGGGCGATAACTGGGGCAGCAACCGTTCGGCACAATTTGATGCTGATCCTGCAGCATATGGTGATTTGCTCGACGACCTCTTCGTCCATCCGGAGAAGTACCGTCAGCTGACACTGAACCGTCGCTACTCACAGAACAAGAGCAACTCCGAGAGCTTGAATATATTCAGTTATTTCAGTGCAGACGTGAAGGTGATGGCCGATGTGGTATCGCTCTTTGCTCAGACCACTTATACACACGATAAGTCGCACAGCTACCAGTTGCAGGATCTGAATTACATGAAGGCCAATAGTCTGACGGGCAGTGACCGCGACTTCCGTAATAATTATACTGACGCCCCCTCGAAGAGCTGGTCTACGATCTTCGGTGCTGCCTATAACTTTGGACTGGGCATCCATAACCTGCGCCTCGATTATCAGTATAGCCATTCCTACAACGACAATGAGAATGCGCTTTACCGACTGGACCGCCTTCCGGGACGGGACTCCACGCAGATTGACCTGCTGCCGTCGACAGCCGAGGCCTTACGTAGTGTGCTTGACTCGCCTAACAGCTATGACTATACACGCAACAGCGACAGCCACCGGCTGACGGCCACCTTCCATTTCGTACCCCGTTTCCTGGGTGATGGACATATTAATCTGGACCTGCCTATAGTGTACCGCCATAATCATCTCGACTATTTCCGTGAGACACAGCAGCAGCTGACGCAGAACAATTGGCTGTTGAATCCGTCGCTCTCCATCGAGTATGCACCTAAGCAGAATGAGAAGTTCAACTATTTTAGCGATGAGGCACCGCAGGAGGCTATTCAACGCCTGAACTTCAGCGTCTCGCTGAACACCAGTGTGCCTGATATCATGACGATGGTGAACTACCGTGACGACAGCGACCCGCTGCATGTCAGTTACTCGAACCCCGATTTGAAGAAAACGCGGACGCTCAGTCTGACGGCCTTCTACTTCTTGATGGGCGGACCGAAGAGACATACCTTCAATGTCATGGCTGACTACAGCCGTACCTACGATGCTTTTGCCACCAGTATGGTCTATGATAAGACAAGTGGTCGCACAACAACAATGCCTGTCAATATCAACGGCAATTGGCAGACGAGTTTCTCTGGCACCTACGGCCGGCCGCTCGATAGGAAGGAAAGGTTTAATTTTGAGAACCGTATCAGTGTCAGTTACAACCATAGCGTTGACCTGAATAATGTGGCGGGCATGGAGGCAGTGAACAGTATCGTGCATAATACCAACATTGGCGAACAACTGAGGCTGACATATAAGTTCGGTGCCAATACAGACGGACGCGGACAGCATCAGTTGGCTGCCAACATTCGTGGCTCCTACAACCACGTTACAAGCGACCGTCAGGATTTCCAGCGCATCAATGCCGGTGACTTCAGTTATGGTGTCTCCGCTCTGCTCATGTTGCCATGGAAACTGCAACTCAGCACGACACTTGTCAACTACAGCCATCGCGGCTACAGTGATCCCGACATGAACCGTGACGAGTTGATATGGGGCGCGAAGGTGAGCCGTCCGTTGGTGAAGAGCTTGACAATGAGCCTTGAGGGTTTTGACTTGTTGGGACAACTCAGCAACCGCCAATATGACATCAATGCTCAAGGACGTACGGAGACTTACACGAATGTTGTGTCGCAGTATGTTATGCTGAAGCTGACCTATCAGTTCCAGCGTTTCCCCAAGAACAGAAAGGGGGCTGCCATGCCATATTTCTTCTAATTAAGTTTTTTTAGCGTCTGTCTTGCAACGAATCATGACAAAAAAGCGTCTAAAGGATAAAGGTAAAAAGAAAATCAACCGCAATGATACACTTAGAAAACGTAAACAAAACCTATTTCGGCGCACAGCCCCTGCATGTTTTGAAGGGTATTAACCTTGACATCCAGGAAGGCGAGTTCGTCAGCATCATGGGCGCCTCGGGCTCTGGCAAAAGTACCTTGTTGAATATATTGGGTATTTTGGATAACTATGACTCAGGACGTTATGAGCTTGCCGGGACTCCCATCTGGAACCTCTCCGAACGTCGTGCTGCTGAGTATCGTAACAAGATGATAGGTTTCATCTTCCAAAGTTTTAATCTCATCTCGTTTAAAACCGCTGTAGAAAATGTTGAGTTGCCATTATTTTATCAGGGGGTATCTAGGAAAAAGCGTCATGCGCTTGCTCTAGACTATCTGGACCGTCTGGGTCTTTTAGACTGGGCCGAGCATTACCCCAACGAACTGTCGGGAGGACAGAAACAGCGTGTGGCAATTGCCAGAGCACTCATCACCCATCCGCAGATTATCTTGGCCGACGAGCCTACGGGCGCACTCGACTCCAAGACTTCTGTGGAGGTGATGCAGTTGCTCAAGCAGCTGAATCAGGACGAGGGTATGACCATCGTCGTGGTGACTCACGAGAGTGGTGTGGCTAACGAGACGAACAAGATAGTACATATCAAGGACGGCATCATCGGAAAGATTGAAGAGAACCTCAATCACGATGCTTCGCCCTTCGGTATCAATGGTATGATGAAGTAGGCTATGCGTGATATTATAACAGAAATATGGTCAACGGCGCGACGTAATAAGCTCCGTACTTCGCTCACAGGTTTTGCGGTGGCGTGGGGCATCTTTATGCTCATCGTACTGTTGGGTGCCGGCAACGGACTCATCAATGCAAACCTGAAGCAGAGCGACCGTTTCCTGAGTAGTTCGATGGTGGTCTATGGCGGATGGACGTCCAAGCCCTACCAGGGATTAAAGGAGGGGCGCGACATTCGTCTGCACGGGCGTGACATGGAGATTACGGAAAAGGAGTTCTCTGAGAACGTTGACGAAGTAGGAGCACAATATAATACGTCGACAAGCATCAGCCTTGGACAACAATACATCAGTACGAGCATTAGTGGCGTATATCCCAACCACACGAAGATTAACAAGGTAGAACTGCTGCAAGGTCGTTTCGTCAATGAGATTGACGTGAAGGAAAGCCGCAAGGTGCTGGTGCTGAGTAACAAACAGGCAAAGGAACTGAAGTGCCGGGTAGGCGATTTTGTGAATGTTGGCAATCTTGCCTTTAAGGTGGTGGGTATCTATAAAGAGAATGAGAACGGACGTGCCGATGCGTTCAGCAGCTATACTGCCGTCAAACGCATCTTTGGTGCCAACACCGATGATGCCGGTCGTATAGAGTTCACATTCCACGGACTACCTACGGGCGAAGCCAACGAGGCATTTGAGAAGGATTACCGTCGGCGACTGAACGCAGAGCATCAGGCACACCCTGATGACGAGGATGCCGTATGGCTGTGGAACCGCTTCACGCAGAACCTGCAGATGGAGCAAGGCATTGGCATCATTCGCACTGCACTGTGGATTGTGGGTCTTTTCACACTGCTTAGTGGTATTGTAGGCGTGTCGAATATCATGCTGATTACCGTCAAGGAGCGTACCCATGAGTTCGGTATCCGCAAGGCCATCGGCGCCAAGCCTTGGAGTATTCTGAAGCTGATTATCGTTGAGAGTGTCATTATTACGACCTTCTTCGGCTATATCGGTATGGTACTGGGCGTAGCGGCCAATGAGTATATGGATGCAACGATTGGTCATGAAACCATCGACACAGGTCTGTTCAAGGCGACGATGTTCCTTGATCCCACTGTCGGACTGGATGTCTGTTTCGAGGCTACGATGGTCATGATTATCGCAGGCACCATAGCTGGACTCATTCCGGCTTTCAAAGCAAGTAGAATCCGCCCCATTGAGGCTCTTCGTGCCGATTAGGCCCGTTTGCCAGACTAAAAATACTAGATATACTAGAAAAACTAGAATAAGATGATGAGAATAGATATTGATTCCTATAAAGAGGTGCTCGACACCCTGACGCGCAACAAGGCACGTTCGTTTCTGACGGGCTTCGGCGTGTTCTGGGGCGTGTTCATGCTTGTGGCACTGATGGGCGGCGGCAATGGCGTGAAGGAACTGCTTCAACAGAATTTTGCAGGCTTTGCCACTAACAGCGCCTTGGTGTGGGCTCAGCCTACGAGCAAGGCTTACAAGGGATTCCGCAAAGGTCGCATGTGGTCGATGGACTATAAGGACGTGGAACGCCTGCGTCGTAGTGTTCCTGAACTCGACATCGTTACGCCCCTGCTTTTCTCGAACGGCGGCACAGCCTATTACGGCGACCGCAAGGCGACCATTGGTGTAAACGGAGCAATGCCCGACTACCAGTACGTCAACGAGCCGAAGATGTTCTACGGCCGATACATCGATGAGGCCGATATCCGCGACCACCGCAAGGTGTGTGTCATCCAGAAGAAGACCTATAAGGAGTTGTTCCCTGGTGGCGGCGACCCCTGCGGTAAGCGCATCCGCATTGATAACATCTATTATCAGATTGTGGGCGTAGACTACAATATGTCTGACGCTGTAAACTTTGGCGGCGAGACGGGCACAAACGTCATCCTGCCTCTCACCTTCATGCAGCAGGCCTATAATCGTGGCAATGCCGTCGACCTGATTGCCGTCACGGGACGCAAGGGAGTGGTGATGTCGAAAATAACCGACCGCATCCGTGAGACGATTGCCCGTGCCCATACCATCGACCCGACGGACGAGCAGGGCGCAATGGTGTTCAACACCGAGGTGCTCTTCCAACTGCTCGACAACCTGTTCAAGGGGGTCAACTTCCTCATCTGGCTTGTGGGACTGGGAACGCTGTTTGCAGGTGCTATCGGTGTGTCGAACATCATGATGGTGACTGTGCGTGAGCGTACGACAGAGATTGGCATCCGTCGTGCCATCGGTGCCACCCCCAAGATGATTCTCTCGCAGATTATTTCTGAGAGTATCGTTCTGACGCTGGTGGCAGGCATGAGCGGCATCCTCTTTGCTGTTTTTATCCTCCAGATGCTTGAATTGGCGAATACTGAAGACGGCATCCTCGCCGCCCACTTCCAGATTGGTTTCTGGACGGCCATCTTCGCTGCCTTCGTCGTGTCGGCCATGGGAGTGCTGGCAGGTCTCGCCCCGGCAGGCAGAGCCATGAGTATCAAACCCGTCGATGCTATGCGTGATGAATAATCCGACTACTCAGAATACTCTGATTACTCCGAAAACTCCGAATAAAGAATAATAAAAACAAGATAACATTATGAAAAAGTACAGAAAACTGATTGTCGCGCTGATTATTGCGCTGATTTTCATCGGAACATTCGTGTTCCTGTGGCAAAAGAGCCAACCTAAGGAAATCGTCTACAACGAGTTTACACCGAAGACGGAGGATATCCAGAAGACAACGATTATCACGGGTAAGATTGAACCTCGCAATGAGGTGAACATCAAACCGCAAATCTCTGGTATCATCGCCGAACTCTACAAGGAACCAGGTCAGTATGTGAATGCTGGTGACGTGATTGCCAAGGTGAAGGTGATTCCCGATATGGGCCAGCTGTCGAGTGCAGAGAGCCGTGTGCGTCTGGCCGACCTGAATCTGAAGCAGGCACAGGTGGACTTTGAGCGTGTGGAGAACCTGCACAACCAGAAGCTTATCTCCGACGAGGAATTCGACAAGTCGCGCCAGCAGCTTCGTCAGGCTAAGGAGGAGAAGTCTGCCTCTGTCGATGCCTTGCAGGTGGTGCGTGACGGTGTGTCGCAGTCGAATGCCAAGGCTTCGTCAACGCTCATCCGTTCGACCATCAGTGGCGTTATCCTTGACATTCCCGTTAAGGTCGGTAACTCTGTTATCAATTCGAATACCTTCAACGACGGTACCACGATCGCTACTGTTGCCAACATGAACGACCTCATCTTCCGAGGCAACATCGACGAGACGGAGGTAGGCCAGCTGGCTATGGGCGTACAGATGAAGATCACCATCGGTGCCCTGCAAGACCTGACGCTGGATGCCAACCTGGAATACATCTCGCCCAAGGCTGTTGAGTCGAACGGTGCCAACCAGTTTGAAATCAAGGCTGCTGTGAAGCTTGCCGAGGGCGGTAAGATTCGCTCGGGCTACAGTGCCAACGCCGAGATTGTTCTGTCGAAGGTAGACAAAGTACTCACCGTACCTGAGAGTGCCATCGAGTTCAGTGGCGACTCCACCTTCGTCTATGTCGTCAAGGGCGACGGCAAGGAGAAGAAGTACGAGCGCACGCAGGTCACCACCGGTCTCTCTGATGGTGTGAACATCGAGATTAAGAAGGGCATCACCACTAAGGATAAGGTGCGTGGCCCCGAGATCATTGCTGACGATACCAAAAACGAATAAGCCATGAAGAGATTGTTTATTCTTGTCGTTCTAGCCATACTAGTCGGACTAGATCTGTTAGCTCAGCAGAAGCAGTGGAGCCTCCGCGAATGCTGTGACTATGCTGTGGAGCACAATATCAGTGTCAAGCAGCAGGAGAACCAGCTGCGCCAACGTGAACTGCAGTTGGAGACGGCAAAGAGCCAGCGTCTGCCCGATCTGAATGCATCGGCAGGTCAGAACTTCAGTTTCGGACGCGGACTGACAGCGCAGAATACCTACACGAATACCAACACCTCGTCGACATCGCTCTCCCTTGGAACAAGCGTACCGCTGTTCACAGGTTTCCAGATTCCCAACCAGATAAAGTTGAACAGACTGAATCTCGATGCTGCCATGCAGAATCTGGAGAAGGCGAAGAACGATATACGCATGCAGGTGGCGCAGGCCTACGTACAAATTCTTTATAATATGGAAATGGCTGATGTGGCCCGTCGTCAGATAGATATTGACTCTATGCAGGTCGTCCGTCTGCAGGCTATGGTCGACAACGGTAAAGCCAGTGGCGCACAGCTTAGTCAGCAGGAAGCGACACTCGCCCAAAGTCGTCTCACCGCCACCCAGGCTGACAACAATCTGCAACTGGCCTACCTTTCGTTGACGCAGCTTCTGGAGCTGCCGACGCCCGATGGTTTTAGTGTCGTTAGACCGACTATTCAGAAAATTCAGATGACTCAGAACACTCTGATGTCACCCGATGCCATCTATGCTGAGGCGCTTGCCATTAAGCCCGAAGTGCAGTCGGCACAGCTGGCTGTGAGTGCTGCTGAGCGTAACGTTGACATCGCCAAGGCTGGCAACTACCCGACGTTGAGCCTGAGCGGTGGAATGGGCACCAACTACTACACAACCTCCGGCTTTAAGAGCGATGGTCTCGGCAAGCAGCTGAAGAATAATTTCTCGCAGTACATTGGCCTGAACCTCAATGTCCCCATCTTCAACCGCTACCAGACGCGAAACAGCATACGAAGCGCACAAATAGACCAGCAGAACCAGCTGTTGCAGCTCGACAATACGAAGAAAACGCTCTACAAGGAGATTCAGCAAGTGTATTACAATGCCATTGCTGCCGATGCCAAGTGCAAGAGCTCTGAGCAGGCTTCACGCAGTGCCCACGATGCCTTCACGCTGATGCAGGCTAAGTACGAGAATGGCAAGGCTAATATCACTGAGTTCAATGAGTCGAAGAACAACTACCTGCGTGCAGAGTCTGACCTCGTTCAGGCTCGTTATGAGCAACTCTACCAGCAGGCGCTGATACTGTTCTATCGCGGACAGGAACTCAAGTTCTGAATTGTCAGTGTACTAAAGAAATCGCGGAGACAGGATTCTTAAGAACCAGTCTCCGCGATTTCTTAATGTTTGCGGTTGGCACGCTGTTCGCGGTATTTGGCTTTCTGCTTGGCCGAGCCGCTGCCGTGTGCCCCCGTGATGTACTTCTTTTTCTTGGCTTTGGTTTTCACTTTTCCCTCGTTGGGGTCGTGGCGATCGCCACCGCGTCCGAACGAGATGCCGTTCTCAAGAATGCTCTGAAAATCGTCTTCCTTACTCATTTCTCATTTATCATTCCTCATTTGGAATTAGTGGTGGAACAGTCTCACGCCGGTGAAGGTCATGGCGATGCCGTACTTGTCGCACGTCATGATGACATGGTCATCACGTACGGAGCCGCCAGCCTGGGCGATGAATTCTACGCCGCTCTTGTGGGCACGCTCGATGTTGTCGCCGAAGGGGAAGAATGCGTCGGAGCCCAGGGCCACCTTGGTGTTCTTGGCTATCCACTCCTTCTTCTCGGCCAGCGTCAGCACCTCGGGCTGCTCGGTGAAGAACTGCTGCCAAGCTCCGTCGCGCAGCACGTCGTCGTGCTCGTCCTCAGAGATATACACGTCGATGGTGTTGTCGCGGTCGGCACGGCGGATACCCTCCTTGAAGGGCAGGGCCATTACCTTCGGGTGCTGGCGCAGCCACCAAATGTCGGCCTTGTTGCCTGCCAGACGGGTACAGTGGATACGGCTCTGCTGACCGGCACCGATACCGATGGCCTGACCGTCCTTGACGTAGCACACGGAGTTCGACTGCGTGTACTTCAGCGTGATGAGGGCGATGATCAGGTCGCGCTTAGCCTCCGGTGTGAAGGTTTTGTTCTGTGTGGGGATATTCTCAAACAGGGCGGGATCGTCGAGCTTAATCTCGTTGCGGCCCTGCTCGAAGGTGACGCCGAAGCACTGCTTGGTCTCAATGGGAGCGGGCTTGTAGTTGGCATCAATCTTGATGACGTTATAAGTGCCCTTGCGCTTGTCCTTCAGAATCTCGATGGCCTCGGGCGTGTAGTCGGGGGCGATGACGCCGTCGCTCACCTCACGCTTCAGCAGCAGGGCTGTCGTGGCATCGCAAGTGTCGCTCAGGGCTACGAAGTCGCCATAGCTTGACATGCGGTCGGCACCGCGAGCACGGGCATAGGCACAGGCGATGGGGCTTTCGTCCAGGCCCTTCACGTCGTCGACGAAGTAGATTTTCTTCAGCGTGTCGCTCAAGGGCAGGCCGACGGCAGCACCGGCGGGTGACACGTGCTTGAACGAGGCAGCAGCGGCCAGACCGGTGGCGGCCTTCAGCTCCTTCACCAACTGCCAGGCGTTCAGGGCGTCGAGGAAGTTGATGTAGCCGGGACGGCCGTTAATGACTTCGATGGGTAACTCTGAGCCGTCCTGCATGAAGATGCGAGAGGGCTTCTGGTTCGGATTGCATCCGTACTTCAGTGCTAATTCTTTCATTATTATATAGTGTTTATTTCTTTCGTTTGCAAAGGTAGTGCAATTCGGCTAAATCACCAAGGAAAATAAAACAAAAAAGAGGCTCGAAAGCCTCTTTTTTATTCAGCTGAGATGTTTCCGCTGCGCTTCTCCTTAATGCGGGCAGCCTTACCAGTGAGCTTGCGCAGATAGTAAAGCTTAGCGCGGCGAACCTTACCAACCTTGTTCACTTCGATAGAGTCGATGTTCGGTGACTCGA
>Ga0247611_10001719_pt1 | contig 38348 bp, 57 predicted proteins | sample 177DNAGHGhighgp2_FD_192422 | JGI IMG/M metagenome (GOLD analysis project Ga0247611, IMG submission 192422) | Sheep rumen microbial communities from Palmerston North, Manawatu-Wanganui, New Zealand - 1770 DNA GHGhigh gp2 | ecosystem: Host-associated > Mammals > Digestive system > Stomach > Rumen... | reverse complement strand
TACTTCCAGGCTCTGATACATCAATGAAATTTATAATTTCGTTTCTGCACCATCCTTGTACTGTAGTTTTGTCTACTCCTAGCATTCTTGCTGCATCAATAGCATTGATATCTTTGTATGATACGTTCATTTTCTTTTTATCATTTCCTTTCTGCGTTAATTTATCCCTCTTTATCACAAAAGAGAACACCCTTTGTTGTGGGTGTTACTCAAAAAATTGTTTGTATTCTTCAATCCATCTGAAGATTCTTTGTAGCTTCCCATATCTATTTTCTATTTCTGCCTTGTGTCTTTCATATGTTTCCCTTATGTCTTTTGAATTATCTTCTTTCATCAGACGTTTGATCATATCTATTCTGCCTGAATTTCTCAGACCAACATAACCATATGCTTTTCCATATGTATCTTCCAAAGCGACTAATCTTCTTTGGATCCTTCTTGTATTCTTGTATAAAGAATCAGAAAAAGCATTTGAAGAATCCTTTATGACGCTTGTATCATCCAATCGATATCCGGTTCTCATCGGACCATCCATGTTGTATTTTTGGTATTCTTCTGCAGACTCTTTTGCACGTTCTACAAGCATGGTTGACACTTCTAATTCTCTTCCATCCAATTTAACTATATTATTTTTAAACTGAGACAGTTCAAGGTGGTAAAAATCTTTATATCCTGGACCCCCGAGCCCTTCAAAAATAGCTAATGCAAGAAACTGATCTGACACATTAGGCATTTGCATTATCCCTTTCTCAAGCTCTTTTCTTGTCAGAATCATTTTATCTTTAAGTCCAAGATTAAGACATTGATACATATCATTTTTATCTATTTCTTCGTAATGGTTCTGATTGTCACATACAAGGTTTTCTTTTATACACCATGCAGTATAAATCTTAAGCTGCGAATTAAAATTAAGCAGCTGTTCCCAGGACCTAGTTGAGCAGGAAGAATACATATTTAAGATTTCCGTTGAAGTGAAGTTAGAACAATCCTTATCGAGCTTCTCTTCATACTCTTTTGTGATATTAAAGAACGTTCTCATAATTAAACGTATCTTTTGATATGAGGTTTCTCTTTCATTAAAGTATCTTTCCTTTTGCTCGTGATTATAATACTTCACTTCTTCCATCAATAGTCCTCCTTCCCAAGAAGTTTGTGTGTCCTTGTAATGTCAGCTGACGTGAGACTAGGGCCTGAGTATATTGATTCGTCTTTTGCAATCTTTTTGTAGTCCTTTAACAGTTCATCTAGACTTCCGTACTTATTAACATACACAAATGCATAGATAAATTTCTTTTCCCATACTGTAGTAAGATACTCTGAATGTAGCGAGCACCAACGCTCTATGTCATTTGCCAGGACATTTGTATAGCGAAGAACATTCGATAGTTCCTCTGATTTTTTAGTTCCTTTTAACAGAACTGTATTTATGATATCAGAAAAATATGCTGCATTTATGATTCCCTTATTGCGTGATATCTTTCCGGAAAGAACAAAATTAGGATCATTGTTAAGTCTCTCAACAATCTTGTTTGATGCCTTGGTTGTGTTCATGGAATCAGAATCAATCTTACGCATCTTTGTTTTCTGATCTTCCTGCCAAATAAAACGCTTGGCTTTTCCTTCAGGGAACTGCACTATCCGCAGTTCCATTTTTTGTTCAAAAGATGGATCCTTGGAATAAGCTTTTGACATGGCTATATATCTATGATAACCATCGAGAATATCCAGATAATTTGCCTTATGGATAACCAGCTCCTTCTTGCGTTCATCATAATCAAAGTCCGCATCCTCCGGCAGATTAAGTGTGATTGTATTGGGGATGTATTGTTCAGACTCATAGCTTTCCATAATAGCCCGCACTGCTTCCTTATTAAGGGCTATCTGATAATATTCTGTCTCTCCCTTTGTAATGTGTTTCATGGTTCTCTGAGCATTTTCATTATAGTTAATAAGCTGCGCATCTCTAAGAAGCATTAGCTCTTTAGTGGTTATACTTCCGGTGTATTGGTCGTCATTAACTCTTACCATATTAAACCGGAGCGGGAAAGTCACTTTAGGAATGTACCATTTCTCCGCAGACAGATTTTTTATTTCCGTCTTAGTAAAGTATTCGCTTAGTTTTGATGGCCCAAAGAGTATTGAAGTAAGAATGAATAAAGTATATGTGTTTGCCTCAACTAAGTTTCTACGCATGTTTATAAAGTCAGAAGAAATCTTTTCCGGCATATCATAGGTTTCCCTGGCTTCCTTTATGAGTCTCTGTAGTTCTCTCCTTTTGCTGCACTTTTGTTCAAGTGCACGGGAGATTTCTTTTTCCAATAATTCTCTTGATTTAATCATGATGTTTTTGCCCCTATATTGCGCGAGTGTATACAATTACACCCGCACAATAATAGTAACACGTGACTAAATTATTGGCAAGAATCTAGTTTCGCTTTTTCTATGCTAATCAAGAAGTTCTGCTGCTTCCCTTCTCTTTTCTTCCGTTGCTTTTGCATAGATCATGGTGTTTGCAATATTGGAATGACCAAGCTGCTGCGCAACAAGATAAATATCTCCGGTCTTTTCATATAATCTCATGGCACAAGTAGAACGCATTTTATGAGGAGTTATATGTTTTCCAACTCCCTTAGTTGCATTATGGATCATATCCTCTATTGTTCTTACTGCAATACGGTTTCTTTTTTGGCTCATGAAAAGAGGGCCTGAATGATTTCCGTATATGTTTGCTCTGTCCTCTATCCATGTTTTTAATATCTGCACAGTGTTATCACCAATGTAGACATCTCTCTTTTTGTTTCCCTTTTCTACTACGCTGATTGACTTGTTTTCAAAATCAATATCCTCAATATCAATGTTTCTGATGGCAGAAACTCTAAGTCCTGTGGCGCAGCCTAAAGTGATGATTGCAAGATCTCTGTTTGCGTACTTAACTTTTGAACTAACTGCGTTCTTTTTGACTTCGTTAAGCTCTTCTTCTGTCATGTACACAACAGTTTCTTTTTTATCCTGCTTTAACTTAACATCGCTACTGTAAGGGTTTGTCCGGACGAACTCGTTCTTTTTAAGAAAGCTGCAGAAGTCACCCACTGCAGCCAACTTAGCATTAACAATGGCAGGGCCATTGTCTTTGCTTATAAAGTCAATGTATCTGTCTATATGCATTGGCTTCAGTTCCGTTAATTTAATATTCTGTTTTTCCATGAACTCCAGGAACTGTATCAAATATCTTAGATATGCTTTCCTTGTAGGGCTTGTCTTCTTTTTTGCAGACAACATATAATCCGTAAGGATTTCCGGTTGTGTCTTAAGCTTTTCGCTTATCCACATTTCTATAATCCGGTCCTGCTCTGCTCTTCCACTCATAATAAAACCTCCTTATCGTGGCATGTCAGTTGAAACAAATTTATTGCAATAGAATCTCCCCATTCTTGTTCTGTATGCATGTTTACTTTCTTTTTGTTCCCACCCGCTTACTTCAGGAATATTAGAATCAAGATAGTAACCTTCTGCTTGCTGTTTCTTATTAAAAAACTGTATAAAAGCATATACAGTTTCTTCTGAAAAATTGTATAACCCTCTTTGCCTGTCATACTTTTGTGAATCTGCTTCTCTTACAAGAAGACCATTTTCTATATTCATATAACACTTGCAATACCCATGTTGTTCTGTTATCTCTTTAGGATAAGGGAAACATCTGCATACATATTCTGCTCCGGTATGTAAATCTTTGTATACTTTCCCTTCATAGGCTGGATATCCTTCAACTAAATGTTTATCCAAAGGAATACTCTTCCATTCACATACCGTTCTTCTCGCATCCTTTTTTGCATTTACAAGATTCTGTTGCCTTCTTTCTTCTGAAAGATTCTTTATAGGATGGCCATACATATCTCTCATGTATTGGTCTTTGCCTTCTGACTCACAACCAATGTAATCAATTGAAACATTCTTGTGAGTGGTTAAATCTCTCATCGCACCTTTCCGGTCATAGTAAATATTATGAGGATTTTCATTATTACGTTTCCGTTCCTCAGCTCTTTTCATGCAGTCATAATTATCCTTTCCTGCTATAGCTCCTGATATAGTAAGACCGATTACATTAAAAAGACCATATATAATTGCAAACATATCATTACCTCACTTTCAGCTTATATTCTTTAACTAACCTCTGCGCAATCAAAGGATTGATTCTAACGTATGGAACACTAATGTGTTCGTTACCTCTATACCAAATCCGGTGATCACCGGTCTGATGGTCATAAACGAACCCATTATCCTTGAGAATTCGTTGGAATTCCCTTGAACTAATATTAAAACCTGCCATGTAATTATTAGCCCCTTTCTGTTATTATAGTTTAATTATGTTAACTACGTGTTAACTAGTTCTAAAATTACTCTTCTATTATAAATTACGTGCGAGAAAACCCCTTCCGATGAAATCGGTTGTGGGATGAATCGCCTTTACACAAACAGTTGTTCGTGATAGAATAACTTAATCGGAACCTTGAAAACTGTATATATGGAGTTGCACCACGAAACTAATAAACAAAGTACCTGTGGTGCGTAAAATATACAAGGTGTTAGTTCCCATGCGCCACAAGCGCACTAAACAACATTTTCAAGTAAGCCAAAGAGTTTTTAACTCAATGGTCTAGTGGCACTGTGAACGTGCCTTACTATACTACTTTGGTATTGTAGAAACCATTTCCGATGTTGTCGGTGATGGTAGTTCATGGATTGCACTTACATATCTTTTAATAAATTTCTCTTTCATGTCACACCTCCATTTCTGCAACTGTAATGTAAAAAGTCATATCCGGATGTAATAATCAATCCTCTTCATCCGTATCTAGTTCTTCAATATCGAAACCGGAAGGGAAACATTCCTTCCCTATTTCCACGGCTTCGAAGTATCCTCTCATAAAACTGAAATCATATGCTTCCTCTTTTTTCCAGGCAACCGGTCTATATAGAATCATTTGTGTCCTCTCTTTCCAGGCTTGTTTGTATGCCATCTTTCTTGAATTCCGCGGATCTGTTCTATCCCTTCCTCTGCAGTTGTCTTTGCCTGCTTCAGTTTCTCTTCAATTGCATACATAGAATCAAGACCTTTAAAGTCATCTAAGATATCCTCAATTGCCTTTGCCTCTTGTTTAATTATTACCGCTTTGTCTCTGATTGTTTCCATAGGTTTCTCTCCTTACCATACATAGTGGATTGCATCCGGTGTTTCCGTTAAAGCTTTGCTGAAGTCTATCTTAAGGTCAAGCTCTTCGCAGATGTTCTTAAGTGTTGGGATACTCTCTGCGTTAAAGCTCATTGCTGTCTGATCGTTCTCATATAACCATTTCAGGATTTCCTTTGCCCTGTCAGCTCCGATGTCATAATTAATCAGCGTACATATCCAAGCGTAATCATCTGCATCGTAGAGGTCCATTCCGTTGTCGTGCATCGCCATGTAGTAAAAGTTATAAGCCTTGTCATCGAGGTCTTGGATAATACTCCATGCATTTGTTCTCTGTAGCCATTCTATCTTAGTCATCCCTTCTCCCCAATCGTTTGTGTTAACCCAGTTCTCATCCATATAGAACTCTTCGCAACATTCGAGATTTGATGTCTGTTCTTCAGTGTAATCCTCATAACTAGGATCATCATATATGTATCCACCAGGGCCAAGACATCCTCCCCAAAAGCCATCTATTGCTTCTTTGCTTAATTTATCAGCATGTTCCTTTGTAATGCTATAAATTGCAATAGAACCACAATCGTTATAAAGGAATATATATGTTTCTAATACGGGATTATATAGATCATTTCCATTCTTGACATAATCAAGCATTTCAATTGCTGAATTAAATTTCATAATTCTACCTCCGCTACTGTTGTCACAAAGAACTCTGTTGTCTTGAGTCCGTTAGTTATTACTGCTCTGTTCTCTTCAAACCAACTGTCTTCTCTTATTGGTTCCGGATCGTAAGAGTTGTATTCCCGCTCCCATAGTTCCCTTAATGTCTCAACATACTGTGTTGTTTTCTTAGGTTTGAACACGCTTACAGGATGTTCTTTATTATATTCAGTAGTCACCTTAACAATCACTCTCATCTTCATTCCTCCTCGTATGATTCAACCCAGGTCTTTAATTCTGTTCCTAATGTTTTGTCATTGAATAGCTGCTTAAGGATTTTCTTTCTAAGTTTCATAGGAACTTTGATTGTTTCTCCCTTGTCATGTAATCCATCACAACCATCCACAATATGAGTTTCAATCTCAACAACTTCCTTTAGCTTTGGATTGATAATGGCATATATATTTACATATGAATCAGGCCAATCCTCAGGCTGCATGTTGAAGAAATCTCTTACGTCCTGTTCGATTTCCGTTATGCCAACGTTAATAGTTCCGTCATTAGGATCCGAACACCACTCGTCATAAGGATCCAACTCTATCCGTTGAATCATTTCATCAGTTATCTTCATACTCATACCTCCTTTTCGATATATCCCTTGCATTCAACTCTAGTTAACGTACATTTGTATTCCGGCGCAGGAAACTTTTCTGTGATGATATTGAATTTTTCTTCCACTTCTTCTTTAGGATAAGTTGTGTTGATTTCTATCCGGCAGAAATGTCTGTACCGTTCAACACCATCAATAAATTTGTCTCCGCTTTCCTTTCTTGCTACGTTAACTTCGTAATGATCTTGAATCATCATGTCTCTACCTGCTACTCAAAATGTGTATAAATATACTCACATTGAGAAAATTCCTACTTCATCCTATATGCTTTCGTTACATTTCAACTACTCACAAGTTCTTGTATAGTCCATAGGCGTTACTTCCCGACTTAGCCATCGGTAGTTTTGTATTATTTAAGCTATCTTATAATCCTTACAATCTCTTAAATTAAGACTTGCGTTATAATCTCTATCTGCCACATATCCGCAAGTACAGATATACGTTCTGTCTAATAGCTTTAACTCTTTCTTTATGTGTCCACAACAGTTACAGATTTTAGAACTTGGAAACCATCTATCTACAATTCTTAATTCAATATTGTTTTGATGACACTTATTGGTTAATTTAGTTCTAAATTCATATAATTTCTGTTGACTTATTGCTTTTGAAAGATGTCTATTTTTCATCATCCCAGATATATTCAAGTCTTCAATAGTTATATAAGATGGTTTGGTTTTCACTATCTCTGCTATTGTTTTATTGATGTAATCCGTTCTGATATTATCTAGCCTATGGTGTATTCTTTGGACTTTTCTTTTTTGCTTTTGTATATTCTTTTGAGTAGACTCTCCTTTCTTTTTGCTTTCATACATACGCGACAGACTTCTCTGTTCACGTTTTAGTTTCTTTTCTAAACGCTTTACTTCTTGCGTCTTATTTATATTGTTAAAGGTTTGACCGCTACTACATATAGCCAAATCCTTTATGCCTAAATCAATCCCTATGCCTTGATTAGTAGGTTTCTCAACTTCTTTTTGTGGAACATCTACCAATACAGACACATAATATCTTCCTGCCTTTTCAGATATAGTTCCGCTTCGGATTACTAACCCACTCTTAGTCGTAGGTATATAACCTTTTTCCTTAAGTCTTACCCATCCAAGCGTAGGTATCTTTATCCTGTGTCTTTCACAATAAATAATTGCTTTAGCATCTGTCTTTACAAAGTACATTTTTACATCTGACTTTCCCTTTTTCTTGAACCTTGGGAATTTACTTTGTTTCTTGAAGAACTTCTGATAAGCACCATAGGCATTTGTAATACTTTGTTTTACAGATTTACTACTAACTTCTTTTATCCAAGACAGTTCTTCATGTTGTGGTAAATAATCATTATTTAGCCACTTACTAAAATCCATAGCAGATTGAAGTTTTTCTCCATGCTCATGCCTTTCTTTTTGTGTGGCAAGATAAAAATTGTAGATATATCTGCAAGTACCTATTGTTTGATTTATCTTTTGTATCTGTGTTTGCGTAGGATTGATTTCAGTTTTGTAACTTACAATCAATTAACATCACCATCCTTATACACATTTGTCTATGTTCACTCACATATTTCTATATTTTTAATTACTTAACTACCTCCTCAGTTTTTAAATCCTTTAGCTCTATCCCATAGTTCTCTTTGAGCTGCTTCTTTATCTGACTTATCAAATCTGATGAGTCGAACTCAAGATATGTATACTCATTCCAATCAGGGCATTCATCTTCATCAATATCTCCATTAATTTCTGCCCATAGCTTAATCACTTTTTCTGTCTCTGCGTTGAATTGAACCTTGAAATCATACCATGCATTCTGTTGGATTCTTTTATCACTCCAATCAAATAGTGGAGGATATCCTTTGGCTTTCCTTACTCTGTCTGCCTCATGCTCTAAGTCAGCTCCTTCAATAAACAGCTGAAAAACAGGATAATTACTAGAATCCAAGTATTCATACGCATCGTCTTCTAAATATATTTTCATATCATCACCTCTCTAAGTTTCCGGAGACTGAAAACTCTTTTCTATTCTTAAGCAGCCAATCATATAATCCGACAGTGTCATCTGCTGTGTAATCACTGTGATACCATTCCCAAAAAGACTTCTGATCATCTTCCTTTGATGAAGCGTAGTACCAATCAATAGCGTCCTGCCCTTTGAGAGTAATTTCTGCCAGGTTGTCATCTCCATTGTAGTTACTGATAATATCGCTAAGATATACAATCAATGTCAGCTTACTTGGTTTCTTCGGAGGAAATAATTCCTTTAACTTGTCAGGAAGCCACATTTCTAATACCCCTACGTAATCATTTTCGTACTCCTCAGTATCAAAGAACTCGTACTCAAATTCCCTTGCAAGACTTCTTATCTCCTCCATGATGTCTCCGCAAAAAGATCCAGTATCGATTTCCTCATTCTCTTCCATTCTGCGATAAATATTATTGACCACAATTGCGGTCTCCATAAGTCGGTTCTGTTTGAACTCTTCATCTTGGGCCAAGAACTTTTCCTTTGGAGTGTTACGTCCAAAGAATTTATCATCTTTCCACCAGGCCGAAGCATCCATTGTTTCGCTATAAATAATTTCTTTAAGTGAGTCTTCGATCTCTTGAGCCATCTCATGGATATTGAAGTCCATGTCTTCCTGTGTAAGATTGTCTTCGTTCTTTCCCTTTCTCATCTTGTAGTAATGGGCAAAAGTTTCTGCAAACTCTACATCTGTAGTAGCGTTAAGTGAATTTGCTAAAGCATATGTGTTCATCTTTAATCCTCCTCGTATTGCCAAGCGTCCATTAGGTTCATGGCTTCGTCTATAAGCTCTTGAGCTCTTCCTGCATGTTCATCAACACAGCATTCACAGAGCGTGTATTTGTAATCGTCTGCAGCGTATCCTGCCTGCATCATTTCAAGTTTCGCTTCCCATAGAAGCTCATCGACATTATTTCTGATCTTCGGGACCTGGATGATAGTGAAGATGCATACTCCCTCTTCTTCTTCTCCATAACAGAAGAAGTCATCTCCCTCGGTATAATCAGTGTCTTCGATGTTTACGTCATTCTCATCACACCATTCTAAAATCCGTTTGTGTAAAAGCTTATACGCTTTATCCTCTGTCTTAATTCCTGTGATGTCATCTTCCGGAACATTCAGACTTCCGTATCCAAAAACCATAAAGCTCATATTTAATCCTCCTTAATCATTCCATCCGTCCCAACATGGAACATAGAAACCACCGAACATGCAACTGATTGCCCATTGTCCGCCGTACTCTTCTTTCTCTTTGTATACTTCAGGTGGATCTAACATGAAATCTCCAATCTCTTCCCAAATAATTTCGTCAATTTCATTTGCAAGTTCTTCGCTGTCAACATGACAAATCGCAGATCCTGATTCGCTTTTCTCTACTGCATACTCAAAGATATCTGCTATCTCTTGTTTAGCTTTTGTATCTGCCTTTGCTCTGTACTCAGCAACGAACTCTCTCATATGTTCATACTGGAAAGAATTTATCCGTTCCATTACTTTATTCCATGCTTCATCTGAGTCTGTCATCTCAAGCTGAGTTTCAAATATTCTCATTTGGTAATCATATTCTTCAAGGGTCATATCAATCCTCCCATCTTTCCGGTGGTAAAAGTTCCTGCCCCCATAAGTTGTACCACTGTCCGCACTTAGGACACTGGCATGCTCCAAAGTAATCGTTGGTCAGTATTACTATCTCGCCACATTCGCATTTGCCATGTGCAGGTTCCCTGTATGATCGTGTATACTTAACTACCTTGTTAAAGCGTACAAATTTTTCAGGATGCTGCAGACAGTACTCATAGTTTTCTTTGGCATTGAGAGATGCGAATTCATCTATCTTTCCGTTCTCATCACATGGAAACCCATACCCATTATTTGCTCCGTCATCAAAGCACAGCTCATATTCTGTATATTCTTTCCGTTTACTTTCGACATATTCTTTAATCATTTCTTCACCTCCTACTATCTCTGATCTTTCTTTTGGTGGAGCCAAGCGGTTCACCCTTCCGCCTGACTCCGATATATGGCAACATCGAATAGATGATGTTGGCTGATAAAAATTAGGTTTTATTAGCTATTGTAGATTTCTTCATTATGCTTAATTCCTAGTTTGTTCATTAAATCTACCAAAGCATCGTGATAACCTTCATAATATCCTTTCCCATATGCATCACTTACAATGGGTTTGATATTGTTTTCTTCATTGTCTGCAATTAAGTCTTTAATAATTTGCTCTGTCATTTTTTATTCTCCTTCCTAACCCAATAAAACTAGATTTTATTTAATGCACCTTGAATAACACATGCTCTCCACGTTTCAGATCCCAGCAGCCGTTTCCCTCAAAAGCGCATCTCGAACAGTTGCCGCCACAGTAGTACGCCCACTCAGGACCTGTTGTGGTTCCATCCTCATAAAGCAGATGGCTCTGTGGAAGATTGTGTTTATTCTCCATTGTTAAACCAGGCCATGTACTCATGATTGGCCTTACGTTTTTTGGGAATCTGTGGTGATCAAGAAACTCATTGATTCCCTTGTAGTTCTTTGTGAAGAACAGGATCATTGTTCTTGGGTTGCTTCTGCCTAGCTTAGATACGTAAGCAAAATCTTCATCTGTCAGGTCTCCCCCAACATTGATTCGAAGCTCCCTTACATAATTCTCTTTGACCTGCTCATCAATCTCTGCCCAATATCTAGCAGGATCTATCTTGTGGATAGCTGAGTTCTTTGCTCTGTCATTTATTACTGCAGGATAGATACAATCTGCCTTTAAGTCGTAGCAATTAGGACCACACTGTTTGCAGTTCAGGCAATCAATAACTGGCATCAGAGATACTGTCCAACAGTTCTTTCCGGTCTTTGTATTGCCTGGCTGAAGCTTAACATGCATTTTCTTAGCAGTCTTAAGTGCATCCTTTCTTGCCGTCTTAAGAGTTTCTACTCTCCGTTTAAAGCCATCAGCAGTTAATGCATACTTACTCATAATTTAATTTTCCTTTCTTTAATTGCAAAGTAAGGAAACGTATGCTAATATATACATACGCTTCTTATCTTTGGTGGATAAATTTGCGTTGAGGTATGGCTCGTCACAGCCGTGCCTCTTTTCATTTTGTCAGTTCCGTTGGTGTTACCTTTAGGACTTTGGCAATCTGTATTGCCTTGGATAATGGTATGTCATTTACATCTCCTTTCTCTAAATGACATATGACTGATTTATCTGCATAGCCACAAATCTTAGCAAGTTCTTCCTGGCTTAGTCCTCTTTCTAATCTTTTTTGCCTTATCAGTTCTCCGTTAATCATCTATAACGCCCTCCCCTATTGCATATTGGATTCTCGTGTCGTTCTCATCCCACCACTTATCAACACGTTCGATCATCGCGTCAATTAGTTTTTCTTTCCACTTGTCATCCGAGAAATCAATCTCGTAGTGTTCAGATGTCGTAGGATCTGTACTGAACTCATCCATCTTATAGATAGCACTGCATTCGTTTTTGCCATCAAAAGAAAGATTGTATTCTGCGCCAACACCATATCTGTTCCATACATAAGCAGCACCCCACTCATCAACTATCCCTTGATCATATGACTCATCAATGTTGATTTCGTAATGGTATTTGCTTTTACCTTTAATTTTTACAGGTGTATCAAACCACATAAGCGGCTCCTTTCACTCATAAATAAATTCCCATATCTTGTTTGGTTCAGGCTTGTTAATTCTAAGCTCTACGTTATCTTTCTTAATTACCAATGACTTTGGACATTCCTTTATTACTTTCCAAACCTCATCCGGCATAATTCTTATGCTCAGGTTCTTGTTTCCATATGTGAATTCAGCCAGGGCCTTTATCTTTTTCAAGGTCTTCTTGGCATTTGCCTTCTCATCTGCCTTGTCTTCTTCATAATTACCCATGCCATCAATGATCAGTCCATCCTTGCAGAGGCAATCCTTTGAACCGTAGTTCAATACTCCCAAGCAGCCGTCAGGAATGACCATCTCTTCTCCGTTGTCCCTTGTTGTCATGATAAGGTCTTCACCTGAGTTGTTGTAGATGTAGGAATAATCTGATAGATTAGGAGTGCCCCAAAAACGCCATGTCCTTACGTCTCTGAAAGTAGGCGTCTGTTTCCATTCACGAGGATCCATTTCCTTGTCTCCCCTAAGGTCCTTACGTTCTGTTTCGATCCACTTAATTGTGTATTTCTTATCTTCTTCGATAGCTGTTGGACCTACAGACCAACTCTTATTTCCCTTTTCGTAGCCGTAGTCCTTGTTAATTTCTTTCAGTATTACATTGAAATCATCAACGCTCTTCAGATTTGTCATAAGTGCAATTACCTTGTCACCCATGCCTTCCGGATGAGCTTTGGTACCGTGATACATATCACCGTTATATTCTGTTGATGACCAGACCTTTTCATCTGATTCATAATAAAATAAAGTTCCTCTTGTCATAATTCTTCCTCCTTAAATTCAATACCCATGTCCTTCATATAGTCATGGTTGATATAATCCTCTACTTCAAGTGCTGTCATCAATTCCGCATGCTTATCAATGAACCTGATGTTTCGCTCAGTGTACTTGATTTCTTTCTTGACATACTCATTATCTCGCCATGGTCCTCTGTCACTATCGCCATAGTCATAATCCCACTGCATGTAGTCCTCTCCATTCATTGGATTTTCTGAATTCCAATCAAGGAAAGCGTACTTGAATTTAACTATTGGGTGTCCCTTTTTATTATTGTGGCCATAGTCAATGATCATATCAATGAGGAGCTGGCCATCATTGTTATCCTGACAGGTGAAGATTTCCTTTGGCTCACTGTATAATCCCCTCTTGCACTCATCTACAATGTCGTGAGAAACAACAACATCCTTGTAATCCCAGTTAATTTCCATCACTCTCTTAAGCCGTTCAATTGTGCTACTTCCGTTGTAGAAGAGGGTTGAGAATTCCTTTTCCCTATCAAGCCATTCAAGAATACCTCTTGCTCTTGATACCATCCTTGTACCGTAGTTCCATTGGAAGTACTTAGCTACCAACAAATACTTGCCATATAATGTGTTACACCTGAAATAAATCTGACTTCTCTGTCCCATAGTACTCTCCTTTCTTAATCAGCGAACTCATACTCTTCGTTCTGCCATGTTCTTAAGTTCTCAAACAGTTCTCTCACTGCCTTTGAAGCATGTCGCTTTCCATCTGTCAGCTTACCATTTGAGAACAGTATCTTCTCATCCTCAGTAATTAGATATACCCATTTCTGTACATCTCCATCATTACTTCTATACTCATCAGCCCATTCAAAAGAACCGCAATACTTTTCCATATCGCCATCTTTTCTTATCTTAGGAAAGCTAACTCTCTTTTTCCCTAAAGCGTCATGCTGAATGAAGTATAGGAGCTGTCCTAAGTTCTCAAATTGTTTTTCAAATGTGGGCATATAGTTATCATTGAAGTATCTAACTCCCTTTACAGTTATCATGATTATGCCTCCTTTATGTTGAATCTTCTTGATTCACTTGCCTTTGCAAAGATGTTATACATATCAGGGTGCTGCTCCTTAAATTTCTTGGAGTCAAACTTCTGTGATATGTATTTTGTCCATGTAATGATATACTTCTTGGTCTTAAGCTCTTCTGTTTCTCCCATCGCTTCCTGTATATCTCCCTTTAATTTATCCTGCTCTGCCTCAAGAATCTTAATCTGTTCATTCAGTTCTAATATCTTCTTTACCTTTGCATCTATAGTTCTGTCTGTCATATTAGTCTCTCCTTTCAAAATACATACATGCCTGTTTTGTTTCATCATCTGTTCCACGGCCTACATTGTTAAAGCAGCTGATCACTTCATCACCTCTCTTGTCATAGCGTGCCTCACAATACTTGCACTCGCCGCAGATATGTTCTTCCGGAAACCCTTCGCTTTCAGCAAGTCCCATATAGAATTTTGCTTTCTGTCCATCCCAATAGTTATCTGCAAGATCCTCAAGTTTCATGCATCCAATAGATAACATGTCAAAGACTTCCTTTACATGCTTATCTGTCTTAAAGCCTCTTGAAATCTCAAGTCTGAATGTTTCTCCCTTTCTTACCCAGGAATACTTACCTGTGTTCTTTGCCTTAGGATATGCAGCAATGGTCAATGTATCATGCACTTCAGGATAATCTTCTTTCCAATCCTCAATCTGAATCTTTGTGCCATCCGGCATTTCACTCCGTTCTCTTACTATCATGGATAAACCACCTCCCACTTAATAGTTACAATCCCTTTGCGTATGCTTGCTTTGCCTGACATCTCGTCGCCATACTCCGTATCATATGCATGCCAAACTTCTCCGTCCCGAAGTTTGTATCTGTTCTGCGTCAGAATCTCAGCTATCTTATGCGCTGAAGCCTTTGAAACAGCAAGCCTTGTAATCCGTTTATAGATATATTCTTGTCCTCTTGGTGCAATTGCTATAAACATATCATCATCTCCTTAAAAATTAGGTTTTATTAGCTTGTATATTTTTCGATTTTGTAGCATTCTTCGTGACCACAATTATCATCATATATGGTGTATATTCCATTCTTTTCTGTAATTTCGGGATCTCTTTTTGATAAATATTCGTTCCAGCTATAATACCCAAAATCTTCTGCTATAGAATTTTGAGCCGTAATAATGGCACCCGCGTATGTTTCTCTTATCAAAATTCCATTGCACTGGAGTTTACCTTCAATTACAGAAGCACTTGAAATAATATATACAGCATCCATCTAATTCGCTTCTCCTTCTCCTTATAGAAACTAGATTTTCTTGTTGCTTAAATATTTAAAGTATCGAGTAGCATCATCTTCATCAGTGAATACTCTGTAGTCCGTTCCTATATCAGCCGTAAAATCAAGATTATTAAAAGTATCATCAATGAATACGGAAAACTCTACGCCATTATCATTTTCAGCTAAGTAGTAGCCATCTTTTTTCTCTTTGATTATTCCATGTTCCTTTGTGATCGGTTCTATGAAGTCGTCTCCATATACTAGATAGATAGAAATTCCAATGTATTTATCTTCCATTTATTGTCCCTCTTAAAATATTGGTTTTATTAGTAATCAATACCCAGTCTATTTATTCCTCCTCGTAATATTCACAACGGTCAAACTCTAAATCAGGAAAGTTCCTGTTACATTCATCAAAACCTTTACAACTGTAGCATGGATGATCATGCTTTGCCTCTTCAATATATCTTCCTTCTTTTTCCCACCATTGGTTGTATCTAATCTCATCGGGTGTATCCATCATTTATCTCCTTTGCTTATTAGCTCTTCAAGTGCGTTCATAAACAATGTGTGTATAACTTCCGGGGTCTGTGCAAAAGCACCTCTTCTACCTACATCAAACTTCACGATGATATATTTGCCTATGAAGGAATCACTAATGTGAAGTTTGTCTTTGAATGACAGATTTACGTTATAGAAATCAAGATAATCATTGATCATATTGATTTCTTCCGTGGTCTCTGGCTTATATATCTCGACCTCGTACTCCTCAATCCCTGAAGTATATGCAGCCATGCACTCTTTCATTTCAAGTTCATTTGTCTTAGCAAGCATATGCTCACGGACTTTATCACCAATGCCACCAGCATCCATTTCATATGCCTTACACTCTTCCTCAGTGTTGAACGGTTTACCGTCAATTGCCCTGTAGAAATTCTCATCTTCGTATTTGATCATAAATACCTCCTTAATCTAGGTCATCTCCAAGACACCTTTCTTCCACGGCATCAAGCTCATCCCAATCAGCTGATTGCCTTGCAGGTGTCGGGCTGCATGGATAGTTTGGCTTGTAACATTCAAGGCATGTGTCAAGCATCATTGCTCCGTTAGTTCCATAGTAGATTGGCGCTCCGCATATTTTGCAGTGCTTGTCAGGTTTGCGTATCATTTTCTTTTGACCATACATATAGGCCGGAATCCGTTTGCTCATATATTTGCTCCTTCCCTGAAATGCCTTATCGTATTCTCGTGTCCCTGCTTTGCCTCATCCTTGTTGGAGTAATATTCCAAATCGATAAGATCATCTGTTTCTATATTGAATACTAGTGTCACCCATGGCATGTTCTTGTCTTCACCTCCCTTGCCGGTGACTATCAGTTTGTCATTTACAATTTCTTTCATCAGCTCCATGTTTGCTCCTTATCTTGCAAATATTTGCATTCGATTCTCTTACAATATTTCTTCGAGGTGTTCCTTCAAAAACCTTACTGCTTGTACAAATGAATCAAACCTTGGCATGTCAAAGAACATTCCCTCTTCAACGTACCATGGATCTCTGCAGGACATATAAGGCCGTTCTTCTACAATATGATTGTTGCCTGCAGTTACTGTGAATACTTGCTTAGCTGAACTAACTGCAGTATAGCTCAGCTTTCCTTTCATGTTTCTGCATATGCCCATATTCATATACCTCCATTCGTTAAAATTTGCCACCTATTTGTCAATTAATTTATGCCTATGTAGCATTTGCCATTTGCTTCCTGAAACTCTTCATAAAGGGCCTCTAAATCGTTTCTGAGGATATTGTAGGTTGCCTTTGCCACCGTATGCATATCCTTATCCCAAGTTTCAAAGGTTATTGTTTCCGGATTGCCCCACCCAGCAAAGAAATCTTCTGCTTTCGTTGGTCTACCACCATAGAATGCTCTTCCGTTCTTGATACGGCATCCGCTTGGCCATCTTGTTCCGCAGTAGTCATAGCTATCAACTGTAGGTTCAACATATTCCTTTGCAAATCCATGTTCTACTTCCCACCTAGAATGTTCTCTCATCAGCTCAAGCTGACGTTCAACATACTCTGTCTGCTTTGCCTTAAGCGTTTCCTTTGTGAAGAACAGTGAATCTTCAGGATGGAACAGTACCCAGTCCCAACATCTCCTGCCTCTCCAATCAAATGTCCTTGAGTCAGACACCTGAGCAATAAGCATTAGCCTTCCGTCACTGAACTGCAACAAGTTTTTGTTACGAACTGAATCATAACCCATAAACTTCACCTCACTTCCAAAAATGCACATTAATATTAATCTAATTAATCTAATCTATACTAATCTAATCTAGGATGACATTTGACGGTCAACTGTCAGTCATATGTCAGTCATGTGTCCGTCACTTGTCAGTCACTTGTCAGTCAATTGACGGTCATGTGGTTGCACCATAGTATTCATCAGCCTTTGCGCATTACCTCGATTTCATTTTGCAGGTCATACAGCTTTGCCTTAAGTGCTATTATCTCCTGATCCTTTGCATCAAGCATCTCGTGTGCTGAATCAAGGCTTCTCACATATCCGTTAATCTTTCCATTTGCTGCATTCAATTCTTTATTCACTTCTGCAATTTCTTCGTGCAGCTTTTTGTTTGCATCGTGCAGATTTTCAGCAGCCTGCTTTGCCATATCCAAATCATAGTTTAGCTCAGCAATCTTATTTGAATTGGCCATGTAGAACTTGATTGCTGCCACAGTTCCGTAAGCCACACCATAAATCCTGTAGAATGTTTCCATGAGTGCCGGTTCATTTGCAAGATTACTATTTTCTTCTTCTGTTGCATGGCCAATCAAATCCTGATATACAACAATTGCTTCCTCATCGTTAGGCAATAGATGTGCACAGTTACTTGCTACTCTGTTGCATAGTTCTCTGATTGTTTTTTCAGTTACCTTCGATTCCTTTGTCATATCATTCTCCTTTCTGTTCCTGCAGTATACTTGTAATTCTATCTGCAAGAGCTTTAATCTCTGACTCTAATTTCATTTTCTGCATTGGTGAAATGTCACCAGTCTCTATGTCATACTTCTCTTGGAAGTGCTCAAAGATAAGATTCACGGTTTCGATGGTATGCTCTAATACTTCATCTTCGTTTACATCAAGAGAACGAATCTCAATTGTGTCACCTGCAGTCAGTGCCCAATGTTGACATTCAAGAGCAACTGCAGGATCCACTCCGCTAAATCTGTGTATAGCTAATACTGAACCTTCGTCATTTTTCCATACAAGTTCCATATCATTTCCTCTCTTTCTTTTTCTCGCTCTTTGTTACCCTTCCTTTGCATGGCATTGTTCTGTTTGTATTGCCACAAGCTGTGTAATATATACAACCGACACATGGATGCTTTACCATATCAGATCTTCTCCCTTCTCTTATTCAGCCTGCAGACTCCGAAGTGATGGCTTACTGCAATGCGGTATTCCTTAAGGTCTGCCTTGGCTGTCTCATAGTCATCGTATATGCTCTCATCTTCCCATCCGTAACCGTAGTTACTTTCAATTACCCATATGTCCTTGGTCTTCCTTTGATATGCCATGATCAGTCCTCCTTATTAAATTCATACAACAACCATCCAACACCTTTGGTATGGCTATCATCAAACCACTGCCATATCTCTTCTCGGCTCGTTCCCTTTTCAAACCAGAACCAATCGTCTGCAAGAATTAGTTCTCCATTAGAATCTTCGTCAAACAGAACATCCTCAAGCTCTGTCCACAATTTTTCTATTTCCGTATCGGTTAAAACATTTTGCATTATCAAACCTCCATTTGATAGCCTTCACAAGTGTATGCCTCTTCCTCTTCGTCGTAGTATGGCTCAAGGTTCTTTTTGCAGCCATCCAAATAGGTTATGCGCCTTGATGGCAAGCCACATTCCCTTGGTGAGAAACCAGGGTCTTCGCTGTAAAATCTTGCACACTTGCAATCTTTGCATATTTCATATATTTCCATCCTTTGAACAAACTCCACAGGCATATAATCCTCCGTCCTTCTTTGCCATTGCCATTATCTTCAGAAACAGGCCCATTAGTTCTGAAAAGTTCTTATCCTCGCAGAAGTAATCATCTACCTCATCTTCCTCGTATCTTTCTATGTCGCCGTCCGGAACTCCGCAGGAAAGCCAAGGCATCAGCAACTCCTCATTGCTTACACATCTTACAATCCTTTCCATTGCAAGCACCATTTGTTTTCTCTTGTTCATGAGCACACTCCTTTCACAAGATTCTGTTCTCCATCATAATCCGGAGACTCTTCTCTGTAGCTCATCCTCTACCTCCTTGAAAGCATCCAAGGGAGACTTGTACAATCTCCCTTGGAATTGCCATAAGCCACTAACCATGCGGCTTATATGAATTTTGCCTTGACTGTCAATATACTTGGCAGTTGCTACCCCAACAGTTAATTTCCACATCTTTTACCTCATGCAAAGAAGAATGCATTATCTGCAAGTACTTCTTCCGGAAGCACTGTAGTTGTGTTCACGTCATGAACCATGGCATTGAACATTTCAATGCTGCTATCTCCATTGTTTGGCATAACAAGTACCTCATGGATGCTTGATGGAAGAACGAAGAATCCATTCTTATATTTTTCCTTGAATGTTGAAATAAGGCCTAGGATTGCACTTGCTCCGTACATGGTTGACTTGTTGGTGACTACAAGTGGCATCTCACTATCTGCAAGTCCTGGCAATTCCATTCCTGACATTTCATGTACCATGCCGAACAGATCTCTTATCTGTACTTCCTCAGCACTGTTCTTAAGCGCAGCATCAATGACTTCCTTTTCGCTTACACCCCACTTATCTATATGTTCCTTTCTCACCTTGACCGATCCTCGTTCTCCATTTATTGTTTCAGGAAGTTCTACGTATGGAACAATGATCAGTCCCTTGAATCCCCTTGAAGCTGCGCTCCTGTATACATCAGCCTCAGTTGACTTATTGTAAAGTCTAGCTCTCAGGTTTGGCTTTACGTATCCCTCGTAGTCCAGGAACTTGGAAGTGTCAAACGCTCCATCCTGTACCTTGTTTTTTTCTGCAATATCAAGCACAATAGCAGCAGCCTGCTGTACACTGTAATTATTTTCGTACATCTCTTCTAGATAGATGGTAGGACTGATTGTCCCCTGCTTCACAAGAATGCCGAACTTAACAACACCGTTAGCCTTGGCAACTTCCTTTACCTCAGCGTTCTCTCCAACAAGCTTAGCTACTGCCTCTGCATAATCTCTGATATTAATTTCCATAAACTTAATCTCCTTTTCTTTGGTGAATTATCAGTTGTTCCATATTCAATTTTAGTTTTGTGATGTTTTGCCCCGTGGTTAATTTATACCACTTTCAAAGTTGGTTGTCAATCAACCACCCATCTCGCTAAGGATTCCCTTAAGCGTAAGCAACTCTTCACCGGTAAGAGTTATTCCCTTAAGACCGATCTCGTTGCCTTCCTCATCTACTTTCCAAGGACGGATATCATACTTGGGTGCATTGTCTCCCCACTTAACATATCTGAGCTTAAGTGTTACCTTGCCCCTCACTGATATTGTGCCAAGCTCTTCGAGCACTTCGAAGTCCTGTCTGTCTCTTTCCTTTGTTGGCACCTTGCTTTCCATGTGAATCGTGTTACCCATTACTCTTCTCCTTTCGCTTACAGCTGCTATGAATGTACATAAAAAAAGGACTTCAGGTTTCCCTTAGTCCTATATCTGAGTCTATTAAACTATTTATATACGCATTCAGGCCTAATCCTAATTCTGATGCCCTTGCCTTTATTATTTCGGCTTTTCCTTTTTGAACACGTACTTCTATTCTGTCGTAGGCTTTCTTTTTATATTTAAGGTTTGCCTTACGCTGAGCTGCAGATTCTGACATGTCATGCCTCCTTGTATATTTCACTTGAAAGGATCCATGTATCATTCATTATCCTCTCCCTTGAAAAGAACATTGTATCAAAACATGTAAGCATCTCGCCCACTTCTTTTCCCTTAAGTCTGTTTTCTTCTTCAAACCATCGGATTTCAATCTGATGTACATATAAAGGCATATTAACATCATCTGCTCTGTATGCAAGTAATGTTCCATTCTTTAACATTTGCTCAAGTTTTTCAATTCCCTTGGCAAATGCAGCTGCCTTTATATCATCGCGCACATATTTGCCTTTGATTTGGTTTGCCTTTTCACTATCAAGCAGTTTTTTTAAATCGTCCATATACACCTCCAATACCATGATAGTATATCACAGTACTATATCCTTTGTGAATGTCATTCTCTTTTAGTCAATTGGATACTCGTCTTCAGACTCTTCGCTTTCAGCGATGCAATTTCTGCACATATCACTTGTTGGATCATCACTGTATGGACAACGATACTGCTGACCGATAGGCATAGTTTCGTCTCTAAAATCACATGGAGTCCATCCCATTTTCTATAGTCCTTTCCCTTTCTGGCAATTCGCATGATAACAATTCCTTCACACGTTCAATTGCCTTGATGTTCTCAATGCGCATAGTTCTATTACAACATTCGTTATAATACTCTGCAAATAATACATTGAGCAAACATGCGTTTTCCATGTTGATCACCTCATTTCCCTGCGTTCTATTATACCCTAGTTCATGACCGGAGATATACTCAGCAGCCATAAACCGTTATGGTTTCCCTTAGACAATTAGTTTCTGCTTTCGCTTACTTGTAGCACCACCACGTAGAGGTTTGCCTATAGTGCCGTGCCAAGTTGGATCCGGAGCCTAGCGGATTTACCTTGGTCTTTCGTTACAATTATCAATATCGCCCTATCTAGGTGACGCAGGCGGACCTGCACGGTTTTGATTTGCCTTAATTGCTCACAGCACAGCAGTACCGTAACTGCTGAATACGCCATTTCCCTATGACGGGAAGGTGCTCTCCACCTGGCGCTATGTGCTTTTCCCTTCTTAAAACAGCTCTTAGGTGCACTCATACCAAACACTGTTTCTCACCCACTATCAAGTCGTGGTAACTTGGCTCCGTTTCCCTTGGTGTGTGACGCTTGTTATCTTGAGGTGTGCACCCCTCATTGTTTACAAACGCCCATTTCCCTTAATGAAGACATTGGCATATCTTCTGGAGCCATTTACGTTTCGCTTGCCTTACGAAACTGGTGTTTTCGCTTTTCCCTTAGCGACTCACTGCACTCATTACCTTGAGAGCTTTACTTGCGTGAGATAACAAGTCCATATGTACTGAGCATATGATCTCCCTTGGACATCACTTATGTTATTGCGCACATCCAAGGTCGGCGCTTACGTAGTGTTCCGTTCCATTTCCGTAAGCTCCCTTCGCTTGTATTCTCATCAGGCAATTAGTTTCGACCTATATAGTCTACTTATAGTATCACCACGTAAAGGTTTGCCTTATGATACCGTGAAGGGAACCCTTATATGAGTTCCCTTTAGGCTGTATTACTTCACAGCCTTGATGCGTAAGAGAATGTCCTGCGCAGCCTTGTTGTACTTCTGTGCGTCAGCTTCCGCATTCACTTTCTTTTCATCCTCTGCCTTAATCTCAGTCTCTTTCTGTGTGATCATGTTTTCGAGGAATTTTTTGTACTGTACTTCCTCTGCTGAAAGTCCTGCAAGCGTCTTTTTGTATCCGTCAAGCTGAATGAGAAGGTCTGCCTTGGCATCAATCGCCTGCTGTATTCTTCTCTGAGCTGAACGGTACGCAGTGAGGTTATCTCTGTCAATGTCATCAAGCACTTCGTTCTTGGCAATAGCACAACCAAGAAGCGCCTCAACGTGCTTACGGAAAATCTGTTCTGTGTTGATGTTCTTCACAGTTCCCTTTCCGCTATCCATGAAATCCCACACGAACTTAATCAAATCCTCAATGTCAAGTTCGCTTACGTGGAGCTCTTTTGAGTCTTTCTTTGGCTCACCCACCTGTAAGATCTCTTTCCACTTTGGATAGATGAGGTCTCGCGCAGCCTGTACGTCAGCCTCTGTTACCTCAAGTCCGTTTGCCTTGTATCCGTCAAGAAATGCGTTCTTCTTGATAACATACTCAGCAACCGTTCTGCGAAGCTTGTTTACGTCTGTAACCCAGGCATTGAAGTAAGTCATGTCAATGTTAGCTCCCTGCACCATATCCTTGGTGATTGCCTTCCGGTTTCCTGTGTTGTGCGCGATGATGATAACATCTCTGAGTGCGTTGAAATTTGTAACCTTTTTGTTCTGTGCCATAATTTTATTTTCCTTTCTTAGTGAAAAAATGTTATGGCTCACCCTATTGTGAGCCTTTATAAGAGCATGACTATAAAATCAAATTGTCATACGCTTATAAAGAAGCGCTAGACAATCCACCTATATAAGCGTGGATCACCTAGCGCATAATAGCTCGCAATAGGACTTTCAAACAATTGTCATTGATACCCATCGACATTTGGGGCAAAACTTCACCGTCGCATAGTGGGACGGCTTGCTCACTCAACACTCGGTAGTTGATACCGCAAAACTTCAGTGTGGAATAGTCTCACACCTTGCTGACCATTGCTATACGTCTTACCACAATGAGGCACTTTAAAGCACGTGTCCCCCAGATCCTTGAGTTATTCGCCTTGCACTGCACCACCAAGCCATAACCCCAGGAACTTCTCACGTGTGTGGGCTAGTCACACGCCTTGGCATTGCCCCACCTAAAAGATGGGTGTACAGAAGCCTTAGATCTGACACTCCGGTCTTCATTAAAACTTCACGGCGAACACTTTCAAGTAACCAAAAAATCGTTACTTTAAAATCGTTGCGCTTACAATAAATATTTAATTGCTTTAAAAAGCTATGCAAGAATTGCGAAAAAGCTAAAAAGCAATAGAAAAAATATTCCTTGCACTATGTATGTAAAAATAAATAGTTTTTGTTCGTGTTTTTTGAAAAAAAATAAAAAAAATTTTTAGGTACAAAAAAAACGCCGCAAAAACGGCGCTTTTTTTTGTTATAGCTTTATAAATGGCTATTTTATGCAATTGTATAATTGATATATGTTAACAAATCCCTGTTTCTGGTTGTTTCAAGTGCTTTTTTGTCGTCGCTTGATAACCATTTAATAGAATTATCATTGTTTTTTAGTGTGCAACTATTTTGTATTGCGTAGTGTTTGAAATAGTCCGCATATATGCGCTTTAATGCCTTGATATTGTCGCCGACGGTTGATAGTCCAATATTGTATTTATTGGCTATTTCTCGATATGTTAATCCCATTAACAAGCCGTCTAATATATTTTGTCTATTATTGACGCTTGTTTTATTACTTTCAATTGCAATAAATTGTTTGAATTGTCTAATAGTGTCACTTTCAATTATTGCCATTGTATCGACGTAATTAGACAATGTTTTTCTATCCATTATATTGATCAAATTATCGTCTATTTCATAACTAATGTGTTTTACTTCCTTTTGTTTAAACTTGTAAACATAGTTTGAAATAGCGCCGTATAACCTATTTATTACTAACGATTGTTCGTTATCGTCTACAGCTTTTATTATCATGTCATCATTGTTTAGAATAACCATATATTCGCCACTTTCGCCGTCATATTGTTCGCGATATCCTATCTCTATCAAACTATCTATCTCACATCCTAAAATAGCAAGTCGCAATTCCTGTAAACAATCATTAAATGATATACCACATTCATAATTGCGATATCTATCAAACAAAATGTCGGTTGCTGATGTATTACCCTTTTTTTCTAGACTTATAAGTGCGCTAACTGTGATTTTAACATCAAGTCCCTTTTTTATGGCTTGACTTGTAACAGGATAATTCTCAAAGTCGTAACAATTGCCATAATTTACGGCGATATTGTCCGCAAATAATGTCATATACATTGCGTGTTGCGCACGATGTTCTAATATCCTTTCATTGATTATCTTGTAATTGTCTTTTTTCCTACGTTTTAATGCCATTGAGTCCACCTTTCCGACTTGATTTTGATCAAGTCAATTAAAATATTGATAATTTGTAACATATATAATTATAGTACCGTTACTATATAGTAAACAAGTGTATTTAGCTAATTTGTTCGTGTTTTATTCTATAAAAATTATACAAACTTTATACCGTGAAAATGATCAATTTATCGTTATTATTGCACAAAATAACCATTTTACGCGGTTATGGTGGGGCCTGGTTTCAGCGGATCTGATCCAGGGTTTTCCTGAGCCGGCAGTATCAGTCTCATTTCAGCACTCACAAGAAAAAAAATAGTATAAAAAAGCTAGGAGAAATGCGTAGAGAAAGCGGTTTAGTGGGAGGAGGGGAAAGGAAAACGGAATATCGTAAAAAGGAATCGAAAGAGATAAAAGAGAGGAAGAGAAGCGAAAAATAGTAGGTATAAAAAAATAGAGAAAGTAAGAGGAAGAAAAAAGGAAAGGAAAGAGAGATATAGAGAGAAGTAGTGGTTGAAGGCGATGAAAGGGAAAGCGATAAGAAGAAGGGATAGAAAGAAAAGAGAGCGCGTTGATTCGAAGCGACAGCGAGAATCAAGTAGGCCTGTCCGGCTATGAGGACGAGGGGGTGAGAAATGGCTGATCATTTCACAGACATTTCGAGGGGACGCGGAGTCCCCTACGGCGTAAGCCGCATGAATAGTGGATAGAATAAAATGTTGTCTATTTAGAACGTATATAAAGGAATTAATAATACTTATAATGTATATAGATTCTAGATAGACAACATTTTGAAATAAAGAAAATATTGTTAAAGTATATATAATTTCTAAACAGACAACAAATTAAGTTGGTAAAAAATGCACAAAGGAGCAAATGGCCTGGTTAAGGGATGGCTGAACTAATGCAATGATGCTATGTATATAGAATTTAACTGTACAACAATTTTTGTAGAATATTTATATAGAATCTAAATAGACAAGAAAGTTTATAGAGCGTAAAATTAAAATCACCCAGTAAGGAGGGTGAATGACTAAATGGTAAAGGCGGGGCAAGTATTCAAGAATTATAAAGAGCTGTGTGCTTATATGGGGGAAGAGGTTAAAGGTGGCACGGAAAAGATGTCCCAGATGAGGAAGTGGGGGTATCTTTTTTCATGGCATAAAGAAGGTTATAAGATAATAATTGATGAGGTCTTTGAAGATGGTGAGATAAAAAACCCATATGACAGCCATAATGATAAAAGAGTAAATCTGTTTTTGCCATATGTAAGGAATAAATTGCTGTGTGTAGATCCTGATGAATACCTTGGGACACAGAGGCTTATAGGTACTACTCTCCGTCTGATACCCATAGGGGCATATAAACAGATAAATGATCGTGGGGTAAAGCCTGAGGAGTTTTATAAAAAGTATGGCCTTCAGGAAATAGGATCCTTTGAGGAGTATGTGTCCGTAGCAGGAATAGTAATGCGTGATACGGTAGTAAAATGTCTTCGAAGGATGCAGAAAAATGGAGAAGTAAAGTTTACAGAGGCAGAGGTATTTGTAGTAAAGGATGGACGCCGTAGGTATCTGTGTCTTGATGGTTATGATGAACTGGTCAAGAAGGTTGAGTATAACGTATGTAATCAGATGGCTGCGGAGATGGGATTAAAGACACGGGGAAGGCAGCTAGTACATTTCATTAAAGGTAAGAAAGAATTGATGTATCAGTTCTATGATAGGTGCATGCAGGAGCTTTTGAAGGATGAGGGGTTAGTGAAAGATCTGAAGAAGCAGTATCTGCTAGTTGGGCCAGGGCGTGAGCTGAAGTTAGAGAATCTGTGTGAGTACTATAAGGTAGTGCATATCATAGACTATGATGAGGAGCGGATAGAGAATGCCCGTGGTCCTGACTATGACGAAAAGAAACAGCTGCGGATGATATATGAAGATGTAAAACCCAGGATTGCTGTCAGGGTATCATCTTCCAAAAAAGACGTTGCAATAATTGAAAAAATGTTGTTTAGATAAAATTTTTTTATTTTATACAGGCATAAATTAAATGTGGTATAATATTTTTAACTGTTGGGGCGAAATTCTTTTTTTATTTCATGGGGGAAATCCAATTTGAATGTAATATATGTTGATCAGTATATCACGTATGGTCTTAATCACAGACGTAGTTTTCTGCGCGTTCCTAAAGTTGAAGGAACTGATGATATGCTTGTGTACGTATCCTCTGATGAGCTTGAAGAATTCGCAGTCGAGACATTAAAGAATCATCCATGTGATTCCTGTGCTCTGTTCTTTGTTCATAAAGATGGAACGTATACGGCATTCATTAAGACCGTGTATGAGTATGAAAAAGAAACGGACGAGGTTCAGCTGGCAGTGGCAAAGACAAATAGCAGTGACAGACATATGTTTGCAAAAATGGATGGTGAGCTCAGGTTGTGCTGCTACTCTCTTCTCGTTGAAAAGTATGCCGGATGCTATGAGGTGTGTACATGAAAGCAGCAGAAGGCTTTTTTTGAGAAAGCCGAGGTTGATCCGGATGGTTATTTAAAGGCTTTGTTTAGTGCAAAACTAAACGGAAAACTGTGAACTACCCACCGCCTAAAGGCAGTGGGCTTCCGTTAAATAGTTCACCAGACTAAGTCAAGAGAAATCCTGGCTACGTTAGTAAGGTCATGATACCCTTGGTTGACGCACCAGACCATCGCTCTATCGTATGTCTTTAAGTCGGGTCGGAGTAAGCAAAACCCTGTGAGGCATACCTAAAAAGCCTTATTAACATTGTCGAGGTGAAGTCGGATTCCCTATATGGTTACAGTATAGGGATACGCGCAACCGTACAAAAGTACGGCATTATGGTATTAAGTTACCAAGAAAGGAGTGCCTGTTATGGTATATGTAATCGGTCAAAACGGACAGCCGCTGATGCCTACTAATAGGCACGGTAAAGTAAAACACTTGCTTAAAAGTGGAAAAGCTAAAGTAGTAAGAAGGTGTCCGTTTACAATTAAACTGTTGTATAGAAGCACGAACTATGCGCAAGATTTAACTCTCGGTGTAGATACGGGGAGTGGAACTATTGGTACTGCGGTAACAAAAGATAATGGCGATGTAGTCTATATGTCAAAAGTAATCATCAGAAACGATATTACAGACAAAATGACGCAGAGGGCTAAATATCGCAGAAATAGGCGTAACCGTAAAACAAGGTATCGTAAACCAAGATTTCTAAACCGTAAAAACAGTATCAGGAATAACAGATTTTCTCCTACTATGGTAAGCAAGATACAAAGCCATGTTAGAGAGATTGAGTTTATCAAGTCGATACTCTCTATTACCTCAGCTGTGATTGAGACCGGACAATTCGATACACATCTTATGAAGAATCCAGCCCTTGCTAACGAGAAAGTACGTCATTGGGGATATCAGAAGGGGATAAACTATGGCTTCGAAAACACCAAGGCGATGGTCTTAAACCGGGATGGCTATCAGTGCCAGTTCTGCAAAGGCAAGCGTAAAGACAGTAAGCTTGAGGTTCATCATATTATCTTCCGGAGCAAGGGTGGCAGCGATGAAGCAGAGAATCTTATCACGCTTTGTCATACCTGTCACAAAGCACTGCATGATGGAAAAATTAGCCTTGATCTCCAGGGCAAGCGTAAAGGGCAGCTGAAATATGCTACCCAGATGAACAGCATCAGAAAACAGCTCCTAAGCACTTATCCGGACGCGATAGAAACCTTTGGTATGGTAACAAAAGTCAACCGGTTAAGCCTTGGTATTGAAAAAGACCACCACATAGATGCCTGCGTCATCGCAAGCGGCGGAAAGTCATTTCAACTGGCTACCAATACTGTATTTGTAAAACGAGACATCCCAAAGGGTGACTATCAAAAGACAAAGGGAATTCGTAGTGAACAGACAGTAACAACCGGCAAGATACAAGGGTTGCGGAAGTTTGATAAGGTAAAGTATTTTGGCAAAGAATACTTTATCAAAGGAAGAATGAGTACAGGCTATGCAATCCTGATGAACATAGAAGGCAACAAAGTAGATTTTTCTTCTATGCGAAAAGGAATGAAAACGCCAAAACTTAGGAACTGTAAACGCATGGCAGCAAGGTCATCGCAGATAATTTGCGCTATGCCAGCCTAACGCCATTCATCCCATCACCTAAAGGTAATGGTTTTCTGGCTGGTTTATTATAAAAAACTCAAGGGGGAGTGAATGTCTAAAAGCGGGGTTCGGATTTGGAATATTCAGGCTGGAAGCATATATGAATACATGAACGGTTTCAGAGGATATATGGACATGACAAAGGCGATGCTTGTTAACAGTCTGTTCCTTGACTTCCTTCTTGATAATGATCTCATTAATGTTCAGAACGATTCAACCAAAAGTATTATATGCTTAGAGTTTGGATATGGTACAAAGGATTATAAAGAAACAAAAGAAAAATTAGAAAAAAATCTTTTGAAAGAAAATATTCCAGAAGAAACTAAAAAAAGATTAAATTCTTTTTTAGAAAAGTTGGAAAGCAATAAAGATAAATGTGTAAAGCTCTCAAAGCAAGAGCTTAGAGAAAAATACTATACCGAGGGGGTAACTATTACTTACCGGTATTATAACAAGAGCGGCACCGAGGTAGTGAGCAGGCGTAACACCATTAAGTATAAGATGCTCTACAGGACGCCAGGCAAGGCCAAGAAAGGAACCTGCATGTTTGTGGATGAACGAATCTACGACAAGGTTCATGAGTTTCTGTATATGGGCATAAGGCCGCCGGTGGAGAAAGCTCCAATTGTGGAATTAGGGGCCTACTCCTCTCTCATCACTTCGTCTATCGAAGGGCGAGTTCAAATCAAGCCAAATGAGATCCTCTGCCTAAAGGATGTAGACTCTGTATTTAGAACCAGGGTTATGTCGGTAGAAACTGACCAGGAAAGGCATTGCTATATTGAAGATAAGAATGATTATGAGGTTGTAAATACTCTTTTTGATGGACAGGGGCTTATTGATGAGAGTATCTTCCCTGAATGGGGAGACGGATATATACTGCTCCGTCATCACATGACAAAGCTTGCAGCTTTTAAAACACGCATTCAGCAGTTCTTTAAAGACCAATATGGGGATGAATATGAGACAGCTATAGTTAAGGATATGTGGGGGCGTGATGTCCGCATAAAGGACATTAAGCTGATAACGACCAATAACGCTTTCAAGTGGATTAAGTTTGGTATATCCTTTGATTATTGGTCTTCATGGATCAGAAGAAACGGATGTCAGTTTGGGATAGTCAAGACGGCTCATGAATCAAAGCTTGGAGATGTTCAGAGAATGAGTTATCAGATGATGAACTCGCTTGAGATTGAGTCTATGCCTGCAGTCTGCAGTAAAACAGTGGATTATATCAATAAACTAAAAACCGATAACGAAGTCTTTTTTGATTATTTACGAAAAAATGAAAATTTTGCAAATGACTTTGAGGTTTTATTAGCACTTTGCAAACATAATCGTGATTTCGTTAACAGTACTTATTTTAGGGAAAGGCGTCAGGCTATTATAAATGCTTATGTCCTTAATTTTAAGAATGGGCGTAGTATTCAGGACGCGGATAATCTTACGATTGTAGGTTCGCCATATGCAATGCTGCTGTACTCTGTTGGCAAGGATCCTTTTAGTGATCCCACTCTTCGCCCTGAGCAAGGGACTAATCAGTGTTATACGGAAAGGTTTGATGATGGGGAATACTTGGCGTCGTTCAGGTCGCCTCATAACAGCCGTAATAACATTGGTTATCTGCACAACATAAAGCATCCGTTAATGAAAAAGTATTTTGATCTTGGGCAGCTCTGTATTGCGGTCAATATGATACAGACAGATTTTCAGGCTAGACACAATGGCGCAGATATGGATTCAGATTCAGTCTATGTGACAGCCCAACCGGATATTGTAGCTCATGCAAAAGCATGTTATGAGAAGTATCCTACCATAGTAAACAATATCCCAAAAGATTCTAATGTTTACAGATATGACATGAAGGATTTTGCCAAAGTAGATAATGGTCTTGCTGCATCGCAGCTAGCCATAGGAGAATCATCTAACCTTGCTCAGATAGCGTTAACTTATACCTATAATTTTGAAGATCGAAAATATCAGGATTACGTTTGTATCCTTTCAGTAGTGGCTCAGATTGCAGTAGATAGCAGCAAACGAAAATTCGATATAGATATAGGTGAAGAAATTAAACGAATCAAAAAAGATATGAACCTGGAACAGAACGGCCTTCCGTTCTTCTGGCTTGTTACAAAGAGAGATAAGCGAAAGGTCCGTACAGAAGAACAACGAAGAGAACGTGATCAAAAGAATAAAGCTAATATCATGAAGAAAGTGCAACCATCATTGGACTGCCCTATGAATTATCTGTACAGGTTAAGATTTGACAGAGTAACCAACAGTATTCCTCCAATTGATATGAGTGAGTTTTGGATTAAGCACGACATCCAAAATGGCCGAAGAAATTCAAAAGCTGTTGAAGAATTGATTCAGGCCTACTCTCTCAGGATATATGACTATAACTCAAATGATTGCAAAGAAGACTCTGACTATCTCCTTTTAAAGGATGATTTTAATAAGATGATTGAAGACATTAAAAAGATTTATATCAGTAAGAATTATCTTGGGATGATGTCATGGCTTATTAACAGAGCATTCTGTATTGGAGATGGGGTAAAGAGAAACAAAGGACAGATGGATTCAAAACTAAGCAAGAATAGGGCAATACTTTTGAAGACGTTATATACAGTTTCTCCGGAAGTATTTCTGCAATGCTTCGTCGAAAATCCGTAGACTTGGATAAAAAATAATCGGTTTAGTCCGCATGAAAACTGAGTTTAATTTGTCATTGTGAAAAAATCTTATGAAAGGGAACTTTTATTTATTATGAAAAAGGTTAAAAAGCAAGTTAATACTACGCTTACATACACTCCTTTTGAGAATGTAGGCGAGCTGCTTAAGAAAAAGGGCAAGGAGGGAAAAGCTTATGGAAATAACAGCCATACCAATTCCAATAGAAAATGAAGGACCACTGCCCTCTCCTAATGAAGTACTGTATTGGGAACTTAAGGATAAACGTGCTTATTGGATAGACTATGAGATAGACGAGGGATATGCCCTGCTTACTCTTGCTAAGGAACTAATAAGATTAAACATTGAAGAAGCAAACATAGCAAATCCTAAGCCTGTCACATTATATATTCATTCATATGGTGGAGACCTTGATCAGAGTCAGTTCCTTTGTGATTTGATAGAGTCTTCTCATATTCCGGTTATAACAGTAGCAACTGGAGTAGCTATGAGTGCAGGTCTTTTGATATTTCTATCGGGAAAACGCAGATATGCATTTAAGCATTCTACTCTTCTTATACACCAAGGCAGCGCTTCATTTAGTGGCACTGCAGATGAGATCGAATCTGCACAAAAAGCTTATAAGAGAAAGCTTGATAAGATGAAGAGGTATATCATTTCTCATACTGCTGTAAATGAAAAGCTTTTTGAAAAGAATAAGTCTAAGGATTGGTATGTTTCCGGAGATGAACTTATTTCATTGGGTATTGCAGATAAGATAGTTGAAAAATTTAGTGATATAAAACTTTGAGTGCTTCTTGCCATCTGCTGCTGTGCTGTGTTCTATATGGACAGTGCGGCAGTAGTTCCTCAAATTTTTATATATAGAAGTCTTGGGTTTTTTGGCTTTCTTCCCAAGTCTTCGACCGCAACACGGGCCAGCGTTATGCTGGCTCTTTTTTTTATGGAACGTACCTGGGTGTCCTTCGGGCCCCGGGTCTTTTTAATGACTAAAAGGGGTATTAGAAATGTCACGACCAAAAGGTTCTAAAAATGAAGTCGTGCCAATTAAAAAGGTACGAGCGGAAAACGAAAAGTTAAAGGCTGCTATGGAGAATGGCTGCCGCTGTGCTAAGTGCATGCAGATTAAGGATAAAGATAAATTCTTTTATTGGGACTCAGATCCCATGCTTGGTGGAGATTCCTTTTCACGCATCTGCAAAGATTGTGCCAAGGCTATTGCACTTGATCGAGATGCAGAGGGGCATGAAATGGAAAATCCCACAAAGGAGACTGCGCAAAAAGCCCTGATGTATCTGAACAGACCATTTCTTGACAGTGTATGGAATGCGTCCGTACAGGAATCTCAGAACATGGTTGGAAGAACTAACTGGAGCATATGGTCTGCTTACGTGAAAAACATTCAGATGGTGAATTACGTTGGCATGACTTACCTTGATTCAGACCATTTGAAAAAGGAAATCAAAGTTGAGAAGTCTAGTAAACGAACAAGCGTTAATAAGATGCTTGAAGAGCATTCCGGAATGGATACTTATGATTCCTTTGCGAAAAATAAAGCTGATGTTGTCAGGCTGTTAGACTATGATCCATTTGAAGCGGAGCTTGTAGCTGACCAGCCTTTTTTGTATGCGCAGCTTTTAATGCTTATGGATTCCAATCAGGACCAGGATATGGATATGATCCGCGTTTCGTCTGCTATTTCAATCACAAGAGGATTCCTCCAAGCTTCGAAGTTGGATGATTCCATTTCAAAATTGATGACAGATGCTACACATATCCAGCAAAACTCTGCGACTATCAAGGCCTTACAGGATGCCAAACAAAAGGTAGTATCCATGATAACAAACCTTGCTGCAGAAAGCTGTCTTTCTCTCAAGAACAGTAAACATTCGGTTCGTGGAGAAAATACATGGACTGGTAGGATTAAAAAGATTAAAGACTTGAACCTCTCAGAGGTAAATGGTTTTGACATTGCTACGTGTAAAGGAATGCAGCAGGTGCAGGAAATATCAGATGCTTCAATTATGAAACAACTTGCACTTGATGAATCCGATTGGTCTGATATGGTAGCTGAGATGAGGGAAACTATTGTTGCCCTCAGGAAAGAAAAAGACCAATATAAAGAAATTAACCGCATATTGCTAAAAGAGAATTTGGGATTGAAGGATACTTTGGAAGAAAAAGGAGTTGATGTAACCGGTAATGTCGTAAATCTTAAAGAAATCTATTCCGTATTTGCAGATGATAGTTCGGATATCAGCATGGAGGAAGTCGTAGATGAACCTTCAGATGATGCCTGATGTGGATTTTGCATATGATGAGGATTTTTTTAAAGATTATGGCATTTACATTAAACCGATAAACTATCCGTTATCCCAAAGGAAAGTTGAATCTCTTTTAGAAATAGCAAAGATGCAAAAATACTTCCAGTGTAATCCGGTTCAGTGGATTGATGTGATGTACAACATTGAGCTGATAGATTCTCAGGCGCTTGTAGTTCAAAGATCGTGGAATTGTCCTCACGTACTCGTAGTGGCTACCCGTGGTTGGGGTAAATCCACAGTCATTGATTTAAGTACAATGGCAAAGGATTCACTATTCTGTAACTATTGGGCTTACATTGCATCCGGCACAGGCTCTCAGGCTGAAAATACATTTGTTACGCTTGAGAAACTTGCCAACGATAATATTGATACTTTTGAAGGTTCTACCGGAAAGCTGTTTAAGGATGAAGTGGTAATTAAAGCTGCGTCAGGCGATGGATTTTCTCATAACCCTGGTGGCTTTAACTATCAACTTTATAATGGATCACAGACAACGACGCTGAATTCCAATATTGATTCTAAGAGAGGATACCGAGGTTCTGTTATTTTTGACGAGTCTGGATTCCTTTCAGATGAAATGATGAAGGTTTATGGTGCGTTTGCTATTGTTGAAAAAGGTTTTAAGACCGGTAAGGTTGACGGCAAATCGATAGACCCTATTCGTCAAAGAACCTTTGCAACCAATATCCCAAATCAGCTCTTTTATATCTCGTCAGCCTCTGACACGGATACTCCGTTCTATCGTCTTTACAAAGAATATTCAAAAAGAATGATAATGGGAGATCCGGATTATTATGTTATCCATTTGGATTGTGAACAGGCCTTTAAGCCAACGTTAAGAGGTGAAGTGATTGCTCCACTTCTCTCCCGCTCTACTGTTAAATCAGAGATGAGAACAAATCCTGAAAAGGCGCGAAGGGAGTATTACTGTCAGTTCACAACAGGCGCAGGAACAGACGCTATTATAAAACGTGGTGTAATTACTAGGAATGAAGAAACAAGAGTTCCTGAGTTAATGGGCGACGGAAAATCTAAGTATGCTTTGTTCTATGACCCTGCAAGACAAAGAGATAATTCTTTTATCCTTGTTATAAAAATAATTGAGGAAAAGCAGGCAGACGGAACAAAGAATATAACCGGACAGATTGTTGCCGGATATAATCTGATTGATGTTGGAAAAAAGATAAAGAGTCCTATGCAGACACCTGATCAGATAGAGTTTCTAAAACAGCTCATCCTAGAATATAATGCCGGTGCGGATAACTATGGAAACATCGAGGGTATATGGATAGATGCCGGCGCCGGTGGTGGCGGCGTAACTATCGCGGACTATCTTATGGCTGATTGGACGGATAAAGAAGGGAATACACACCATGGTCTTATTGATAAGGAATACTCTGAAGACTATATCGGAAAATTCCCTGAGGCTGTCAATAAGTTGCACCTTATGGCTCCTGCAAAGTGGAAATCAATAATGTATGAAGCAATGATTGAAATGGTACATCAGGACAATCTTAAGTTTACTGCTTCATATGATAACAAAGGATATCTTATTACTTTTGATGTGGATGAAGAACTTCTGAAAAAGGAAAGAAAACGCATCAGTGATAAGCTCAAAACCGAGCAGCACTTGGAAGGAGAAGAACTGAGTAACGCAGTCAAGGAAGAACTTAACAAGGCAGAAACTATTAAGACCAAAGTTGAAAAACTTAATTGGTGGGAGGAATTATCTCTTAAGAATATAGATGCTTTAAAGGAAGAACTTGTGAATATCATTCGTAAGAAGCATCAGAACGCAAAGGATTCCTTTGAACTTACGCCTGAAAAGGCTAATGTTCTTCACGACGATAGAGCGTATTGTGCTTGTATGGCTGGCTTTTGTATATCAGAACTTCGTCGTAAAGAGATTACTGGAAAGCCAAAACAGTCACATGATGAAGTATTGAATAAGATATCATCTAGCATCAGGCCTTCCTCGATTCTTAAAAGGTAACTTAATGATTATAAAGAAAGGAGTGCTTGAAGTATGGCACGATTAAAAAAGAGTACTGATAGTACTCCTATGGATACAAGAGAAAGAACTGTAGCGGAAATGAGGGCTGAGTTCGACGAGGAAAAAATTCGTAGACAAGAAAACTATGACAAAGCTATGGATGCTCTTAAACAGATCCGTGACCCAGGAAAAGCTGCTCTTTCATCTCTTAGTAATTATGATCGAGAAAAGATTCGTGAGTATTTAAGGAAACCATATTCCAATGAAGCCAAGCTTAGGGAGTCTGCAGAATATTTGTATTATAGAAATCAGGTACTATACAGACTTTGCCATTGGTATGCTTCAATGTGGTCATTAGACTGTAGGCAAGTCATTCCGGAATATTCATTAACTAAAGAGAATAATCCGCAAGATATGTTGTCTCAGTACGAAGAGACCCTTAATGTGCTAGATGCATACAACATGCAAGGAAATTGGCATGATGTGGCACTTAGATGCTATTTAGAAGATGTATGTTTTACTATCTTTTATAGGGACGAAACCGGTGCTTTTTTCTATATTCTTGATCCTGATGAGTGCAAGATTGATGGAAAGTATTATACCGGAGAGTTTTCTTATAGCATAGACATGTCAAAGTGGACTTCTGCACAGAAAAAGCAGTTGGCAGAATGGCTTGGAGAACCAATTACTTCAATGATTAATGAATATGAAACCACAAAGGAAAAATGGGTTCATATGCCTGAAAAATGGGGTGCTGCTTTTAAGTTTAATTCTGACAGACCTGATCTTGTTATCTCGCCTGAGGCTGCTATATTGCAGCAAGTCGCAGGACTCAATGACATTGCTGATTTACAGGCTCTTAAGGATGAAGCTTCTGTATATAAACTCTTGCTTCTTCCGATGAAAACATTGTCAGGTGCAAAAACTAGTGATGATTGGCAAATATCGATTGACCTTCTTCTTAAATATTTTGAAAAGGTAAAAGAGGTATTGCCGGATTATGTTGCTGCAGCTCCAGTTCCTGGAGAACTGACCAATGATAATGTTATCGATTTTTCAACAACGTCAGCAGACAAAGATATAGATAGGCTTTCGCAGTCTCAAGACACGCTTCTTGCGACTAGTGGTGGTGGTTCAGTGCTTAATGCTAACTATATTTCATCCACAGCAGCATTTAAGGCTTGGCTGCAAGCCGAATCAGAGTTTGCTATTTCTTCTCTTCTTCCCCAAATAGAGGGCTTTACTAACAGGATGATGTCATATGATGTGAAGGGAACGCATTGCAAAGTTAAATATTTTGAAGTAACCGTTTATACCAAAGCAGACTTAAAAGAAAGTCTGCTTTCTTCATGTCAATACAGCTTCAGTAATCGTATGGTGTATAACACGTTTAATGGTATTTCGGAGAAAGCAACTCTTGCCATGGAGTTCTTTGAATCCCAAGTTCTTCATCTTCCTGAAATCATGAACCATCCTCTTCAATCAAGCTATACGACAGCTGGGGGCGAGGCTGTAGATGATGAGGGAGGTCGCCCATTATCTGATCCGGAAGACTTATCACCATCTGGCGAAAGAACAAGAAATATGATTAGGGGGAGGAAAAAGACATGACAACACTTCAAGCAATTGTATCTATCATTGTTGCGTTGATTGCAGGAACGACAGGCGGAGGTCTTGTCTTTGCAAAATTTTGGATTGAACGAAAAGACAAAAAAGAAGAAAACGCAATTCAAAAACAAATTGATGATTCTATTAAGAATGCTAGAAAAGAAATCACTGAAGAAATAAAAGCTGCTGTTCAGCAAGGCATTATTGATTGCGGTGTTATTGGTGATAGAGCAATCCATGAAGTGCAGGATGAATTTTTGCAAAGGCTTGATGAAGGTCTAAAAGCACGCGGTGATGAGGGTG
>Ga0247611_10001717_pt1 | contig 38364 bp, 31 predicted proteins | sample 177DNAGHGhighgp2_FD_192422 | JGI IMG/M metagenome (GOLD analysis project Ga0247611, IMG submission 192422) | Sheep rumen microbial communities from Palmerston North, Manawatu-Wanganui, New Zealand - 1770 DNA GHGhigh gp2 | ecosystem: Host-associated > Mammals > Digestive system > Stomach > Rumen... | reverse complement strand
GTTGCTGCTCTGACTCTCTATCATAGAACTTCATAACCCGAAATGATAATGGTCATTATAATAATGACGGTTATTATTTTGCAAAGATACAAATTATCCCTGAATATACAAGTAAAATGAAGAAAAAATAACAAAAAATCTGTCTGCCCCCTGCCGCAGGGCACCCCCTGAGTGTTTTTCATGGTGAGGGCTTTGCCATAGGCGGGTCAACAAATCCAGTACGAAGTCATATTTCTCAGTTGAAAAGGTCAACGTTTCCAGTACAAAGTCCACAAACCCGGGAAAAGGGACAACAAAAGCAGGAAAGCAGACAACCTGATCAGAGAGATAAGTCAACAAAATCAGTATAATAAACAGTAATTAACAAAACAGCAACAAATCAAGGCTCAAAAGGAGTCAACACTATACAGGGAAAGACAACATAAGTGTATGGGATAAAAAATCTCAAATCTCAAATCTCAGTTATTTATTGTGAATTGCAGATGTATGATTATAATTTTATTATATATATAATATATATAATATATATATAATAATATATATACATAAATTATACATGCAAGACTAATCTTCATTTTCAACAACTGAGATTTGAGATTTGAGATTTTTCCACGATGAAAACAACAGTAATATTTGCTTACCCCCTAAGGAATAGCCTCTAATAGGGTAAAGGAATATCTCCCGTGCCCCACGGCAGATATTGGAGTGAGCTATGGGAGATATTAGAGTGAAGCAAAGGAGATATTAGAGTGAAAATAGTCCCTATCCGTTAACTTGTATTAACAATAATTCTTCATTTAATTAACATATTTTTACACGATTTTTCCTCCAAACTATTGACATCGCATGTTAAATGTAGTACCTTTTGTTCTCTACTTCCCAAAAGGCAGCTGACATTAACAGCTCAGAAGATGGATGCTACCAATGAATAAAGGTAGCTGCCGAAACTGATGAGTGCCCATATCATCAAGGCTATGAGCAAGAGCAAGACGACAAGGGCTATGGCTGACTGCCACGCCCGTTGGTTCACTTGTTTGATCATCACTTCATCACCGTCAACAAAACCCTGAATCATCTGCATGTTCTGGATATTGGCACGGTGGAAGATGTCGATGATGTCACCAACGAAGAATGGTATCAAGCCCATCAGTACATCACGAAGGGCGTTATTGAGAATAGCCAGTGTCAGTGGTACGCTTTTGATGACACGGGCAGAGAAATAAACAAACGGCACGGCACTGAGCAGTGCTATGGCATCACCCCAGCCCGGGATAACTCCGATGAGCGCATCCAGATAATAGCGGTCCATATAACGGGTCAAGCCCTCCATCGTCTGATAGGCTTTGTTTTCCATCAGACGCTTGCGCTGCAATTGCCGTTTCTCGTCTTTGTTCATCTGATTATATGATTTCTTTGCCAAATAGCGACAGGTCCAGCTTTGCTGGTCGGGTCACAAATTCTCTTAAATTATTTCGCAAAGGTAGCCATTATTACTCAAAATTTAGTAATTTTGCTCACATTATTAGCATTCTTTATCTCTAATAAGAAAGAATTACGGCTATGAGAATTTTGACTTTCATTGTCACATTATTACTGACAGTAGTGGCAACAGCACAAGAAAACCTGCAAAAGCAGGCAAGCGGTAAGAACATAAAGAAAACCTTCACGACGGTAAAGGAGAATCCGATAACCAGTGTGAAGAACCAGTATCGCAGTGGCACCTGTTGGGCTTACGCCACACTGGGGTATCTGGAGAGTGAGATCCTGCGAAAGACGGGCAAAACCTACGACTTGTGTGAGATGTTCGTGGTCAACCGTGACTATATGGACTGTGCCACCCATTATGTCCGTATGCACGGCTACAGCCAAATTTCCGAGGGTGGCTCTTGCGACGATGTGGTGGACGTGATACGCCGATATGGCATCTGCCCTGAGACGGCGATGCCCGCACCTGGTTCCCTGACAGGTGACTCGCTTGCCAACTTCAAGGTTTTCTTCCCGCAGTTGGAGCGTACGGTGAGGGCAGCCGTCAGGGAGGACGCTAAAGAGCCGTTGCCTCATTGGAAGGACAGTGTGCTGGCTGTCATCGAGCGATTCGTAGGCAGGTGCCCTGAGTCGTTTGTGTATGAGGGAAAGACATACACTCCGACATCATTCGCCGAGAGTCTGGGACTCACCCCCGACGACTACGTCAGCCTGACCAGTTATACGCATCACCCTTTCAACGAGTTTTTTGTCATCGAGGCTCCCTATAAATGGCGACTGAAGCCCAGTTACAACATCCCTATCGAAGACCTGATGGATGTGCTCGACAAGGCATTGGACGCAGGCTATACCGTAGCTTGGGGCGGTGACGTGACGGGGAACTTCACACGGACGGGACTTGCCACGCTGCCCGACGGTATCGTACCCACACAACAGATGCGACAAGAGCAATGGGACGACTGGCGGTTCACCTACGACCACGTGATGCTTGTCTACGGGAAAGCTGTCGACGAACAGGGAAAACCCTACTATATGGTGAAGAACTCATGGGGCAAGAGCGGTCAATATCAGGGTATCTGGTATATGTCACGCGACTTCATGAAGTTGAACACCGTTTATCTGTTCCTGAACCGCCATGCACTACCCGACAACCTAGGAGGTGGAAAATAGAATAAGGCAAAGCCGCCATGGAGCGTCAATGGCTCCGTTATAGCATATTTTCTAATCGCTCTACTGCTTTTGTTATATCCTCCAGAAACCTGCTGTGGTCACGGAGGAAGTCAGTGCGTCCATCGGATATTGTGACATACAATTCCTGTCTCATATCATCAACATAAGAAGCAATGGCATACTCGATGTCATCCTTCTGCCAGTCGAGTGAAGAATGGATATATACGTTCCGCTTCTGATGCAGGAAACTGTATGCCGTCTCTATGCTGTCACGGGTTATCATTCGTCGTAGCCTATGGGTCTGAACTGCTTCTGCCTCTCACTCCAGACGAAGCCTTTGCCGAGCAGGTACTCCTTGATATCCTGCGGTTCCCGGCTAAAGGCATAACACAGCGATTCAAGGCTGTCAAACTCTTCATCTCTCAGAAGCATGTTGACACTCGAGACCAGTATCGCAGGGTCTTTAGGCAGGTAGTCCATCAGTTATTTTGTAATGACAGGTTTCTTCTCGTCCATCCAAGCCAAGACACCACCCTTTAGGTTGACACACTTATAACCCTCCGAGCTCAGTTTTCCGCAAGCGTTTGCCGACCTTCTTCCACTACGGCAATAGACTGCGATCGTCTTGTCAGTGGGTATGGCGGCTTTGGCTTTCTGGAGAAAATCATCTTTCTTCACATCAATATTGATAGCACGCTCAATATGACCGTCACCATATTCGTCGGCGGTTCTTACGTCAAGTACTATCACACTGGAATCAGCAATAAGCTCTGCAAACCCTGATACATCAACATCTTCATAGTTCTTCTGACCGCAAGCAGATGTCATGCCTAAGACAGCCAACAAACAGGTTATTATCTTCTTCAATTCGTTCATCGTTTCTCTTAAATTTTAGCTGTAACTGCAAAATACTTTTGCAAAGTTAATCATTTTTGCCTGATTTTGACTACTTTTGTGCCAACAATTAACATTTATCAAAAAAAAGAATGATTCAGCAAATAGAAATCAGCCTCAGTTCCAAGTCCCGTGGCTTTCATTTGGTGACCAGCGAGATTATGCGCCAGTTGCCCAAACTGCCCAAGACCGGCATCATCAATATATTCTGCAAACATACCAGTTGCGGACTAAGTATCAATGAGAATGCAGATCCAGACGTTCGTAGTCATTCCATTAGGCTATGCAGCAGATGAGATAAAACCCAAGAATCGAAAGACTATTGAAGAAATCTTAAGATAGTATGGCATACACAAGACGTTTCGGACAGTCAGATGACTATCGGCGTGAAGAGCTGATAAAGGTAATAGAGCACTCTGTGGAGAACCTGACACTTCAGGAGTTGGAGGCTCTATATTATGATATGAGTACAAAGAACTACATAAATGATTGATACAGATTATTGCACAGCATAGTATCAGGACTAATATGAGACCACTATCTACAAGAACTTCGGGCTTCACGGACTCAGTGATCCGTCGGATGACCCGCATATCCAACAAGTACGGAGCCATCAATCTCTCACAGGGATTTCCAGACTTCGATCCACCACATGAGATAACCGACCGTCTGGCTGAGATTGCTCCAAGCGGTCCGCATCAGTATGCGATCACTTGGGGTGCACAGAACTTCCGTGAGGCGCTGGCCAAAAAGCAGAGCCGATTCACTGGCATGAACATCGATGCCGACAAGAACATCGTCGTGACCTGTGGCTCTACGGAAGCCATGATGGCAGCGATGATGACCGTCGTGAATCCTGGCGACAAAGTGGCCATCTTCTCGCCGTTCTATGAGAACTATACGGCAGACACCATCCTGACAGGGGCAGATCCGATATACATACCACTCGTGCCACCAACGTTCTCTTTCGATGCCAACTTGATAGAGGATGCATTCATGCAGGGTGCAAAGGCTTTGGTGCTCTGCAATCCGTCTAACCCCTGTGGCAAGGTCTTTACCCGTGAGGAACTTCAGACGATAGCAGATATTGTAATAAGGTACGATGGCTATGTGATAACCGATGAGGTCTATGAGCACATCGTCTATGCTCCTCACCGCCACGTCTATATCTCCACACTGCCAGGCATGTGGGAGCGCACCGTCTCGTGCAGTTCGCTGTCCAAGACCTACAGCATCACTGGCTGGCGGCTGGGGTATGTCATTGCCCCTGAGCAAATCATCGACCGCGTGAAGAAGGTACACGACTTTCTCACCGTTGGAGCCGCCGCCCCTTTGATGGAGGCTGCAACCGTCGGATTGTGTTTCCCTGACAGCTATTATGAAGGACTGCAGGCGCACTATACTCACATGAGACAGCTGTTCTGTGACGGTCTTCGCCAGTTCGGATTGGAGTTCACCGAGCCGCAAGGAGCCTACTACGTGATGCTCGATGTGTCGAAGTATGGCGTAAAGGACGACCTGCATTTCTGCGAATGGCTCGCTGAACATGTCGGAGTGGGAGCAGTGCCGTGCAGTTGCTTTTTCAAGGAGGATGTTCGCCACCTAATCCGCTTCCACTTTGCCAAGCGTGACGAGACATTGACGGCTGCTCTAGAACGCCTGTCAGAACTTGGTGGAAAAGCGAAAGATTATAAAGGATAGAAAACAGAGTTATTATCCAACAATTAACATTTATCAAAAAAAAGAATGATTCAGCAAATAGAAATCAGCCTCAGTTCCAAGTCCCGTGGCTTTCATCTGGTGACCAGCGAGATTATGCGCCAGTTGCCCAAACTGCCCAAGACCGGCATCATCAATATATTCTGCAAACATACCAGTTGCGGACTAAGTATCAATGAGAATGCAGATCCAGACGTTCGCGTGGACATGGAAACTATCTTCAACCGTCTCGTGCCAGAGAATCTGCCAGAATATGAGCATACGCTGGAAGGAGCCGATGACATGCCTGCTCATGCCAAGTCAACTCTGAGCGGCGTTAGTCTGACGATTCCTATCACTAACGGACGCTTAAATATGGGAACATGGCAGGGGATTTACCTCTGTGAATACAGGAATTATGGTGGGGCAAGAGACTTAGTAATAACGATTATTGGAGAGTAAAGGAAATACTCTATGATGGTGCCTCGTATCACTCAGTTAAAGAAAAGAAGCGAAAAGTGGCTTGGAAACTGAAATATCGTTGTAAGACTTGCGGCTACGAGACCGAGGTATATGAGGGACGTGGTCTGTTCCGCCAGCAGATAACAGCCATGTCGTGTCCCGACTGCAAGACCGTCCAGAATATCGTCGTAGGCGGTATCATTGCCGATGTCGCCCCATCCTATAGAAGTGAGGCAGGGCGGTTATGCCTGCAATGTGGCAGCGATCGCATCAGAAGATGGGATATGCATACCTGTCCCAAGTGTCAGGGAGTAATGAAAGAGACTGGAGAAAAAGAATTTTGGACGTGAGAAGTTAGCCTATCAACACTACAGGAAGATATCAAAGTCTTTGTTATAGGCAGGTGACTGGATGGACAGCAGGTTGAGAACAGAATGGAAGATATAATGCTGTTCGAGGACTGCTGGCAGTTCACCATTCTGTGCCTTCTGCTGACTAGACACACGCTTATAGTCTCTGAAGTTCTCTGAGGTCCATACCAGAAACGGTATCTCATACTGTACTTTGGGTGCCAGACTCATAGGCAGTCCATGCATGAACATATTGTTCTCGCCAAGTGACTCACCATGATCGGAAATGAATATCATGGCACTCTGCCAGTCATTCATCGACCGTAAGGTATTGATAAGACCATTCAACAGGAAGTCAGTGTAAACAATGGTATTGTCGTACGCATTGACCAGCAACCCGACATTCTTCTCACCTTCCTCCACATTTCTTGCCACAGGCTTAAACACCTCAAACTCCTTCGGATATTTGTCGGCATACTTCGGACCATGGCTGGTACTGGTATGCAACACGATCAACACCTTCTCCCTCTTGCTGGAGGCGATACGCTCACGAAGTCCCTCAAAGAGGATTCCGTCATGGTGGGCATCCACTTTGGGATATTGTGTGGCAAGGTCGTCATCAGTAAGATACTCATCAATATGGATAGGCGGTTCCCCCCAGTTTGACGTACGCCATGCCACGTCGACTCCCATTCGGAATGCATAGTTAGGTAACAGCTCATACAGGTCGTCACTGTTCTTCGGTTCCAGAATGGCTTTGGAGCCTGCCGTGGTATACGTAGCACAAGATGTAGCCTGATATACTTTCAGTCCTTCCTGCTTCGACAACAACGGGTTGGTAGCACGCTGATAACCATAAAGTTGGAAGTTTGCCTTTCTTGCCGACTCACCGATAACGAGCACGACGACCGCCTTTTGGTGGTCTGTGATCTTTCCGTCAGGAAGTTTGATCTCCTCGGCCTGCTCATCATGATGACTGGCAGCAAGACGGGCGGTATTCACGATGTACGACCATGGTTGCAGCAGCCCACCCAATTCCGTGTCATGTTGACTAATCCACAATGTCTGGTTGATATTCGCCAATGCCATCACGAGAATGACAGCAAGAGAGCCCCCACAGCAGATGCCCAACTTCCTCGCTTTGCCGAAGACCACTGGTTGCAGCAGACAAAACAAGGCAGGAAGAACACCGACACCCAACAAGAAGAGCCACAGCGACCCACTGAAGAATGCGGAAGCCTCTGAATATCGTGTATTGAAGACATTTTCTATGGTCGTCGCATCAATCATCACATGGTAGGTGATGATAAAATAAACCGCCGTTGCATTGATTAATGAAAGAATTGCCAGCAGGATACGCCCTACGGTCCTCAACAGAAACATCACCAAATAGGTTATCATGAAGTTGAGCGACAACATGATGACAACCAACGACACCAGCAGGAAAATCTTCCCACCAGTACCCACATTGGAATTGTCTGCCGCATATTGGAGAAACGGTATGTTATACAACAATAATGTACCTATGCTGACAATACATGAAAAAAGAAATAGTGAAATAGGTCTGCGTATATTCTTCATTATTATTTTTATCTTTCTATCTGCAAAAGTAATCATTTTTTAGGAAAAAAGATTATCTTTGCAAAAATAAAACGCAAGTATATGAAGAAAACCATCTTAACCCTCCTATTAGGATTTGCTGCCTTGACAACATGGGCACAGACTAACGACGCACTCACTCAGCTCAAAGACAACCCGAGGAAAGCCTATGGCAATGACTGTCCCTACCTGTTCGAAACAGCCCCGATGACGAAGGCACCCCGTGGCTACAAGCCCTTCTATATCAGCCACTATGCCCGTCATGGGTCGCGATACAACTGGAGTTCCAAGTTGTATAAGGACTTGGATACCTTGTTGACAACAGCCCACGAGAAACAACTGCTCACCCCTGAGGGCGAGACTTTCTATCGGAAGTTCATCGCCGTCAAAGACGAGTTGATGACAGGTGTCGGAGAACTGACGCAGTTAGGATGGGAACAGCACCAAGGTATCGCCCGAAGAATGTACAACCAGTTCACAGAGGTTTTTAAAGAAGGTGGTAACATACTTGCTGTCTCCTCCCTCTCTGGACGGTGTGTGCTCAGCATGTCCGCATGCTGTCAGGAGCTGGTACAGTGTAATCCGAAGATCGAGATCCGTGAGCAGTCATCCCGTTTCACCCTCGATGCCGTCGTACCAAGCGACCGTCAGAATCCCCATAAGCACGACTATCCCAAGGTAAAGCCCCGTTACGAAAAGAACCGTGATCAGTTTAAGAGCGAGAACACGCTGGTGGACAAAGTACTGGCAAGAACCTTCACTTCCACAGAAGGATTGGCTGGCGACAAGCATAAGAACGCCTATGTCCTCATCGACTTCTACAAGACGCTTCCCAGCATCAATTATGAAGGGATGATGGGCAACCTGATAACTGACGAGGAGATTGCCGAGCAGTGGGAGGCAGCTAACTTAGGCTCCTACTCATGGGTATTCTCTGACAAATATGTGACCATCCCCATCTTGCAGGACATCCTTCAGAAAGCCGACGCTGTACTGGCTGGTACCAGTGACCATATCGCAGACCTGCGTTTTGGACATGACTCGTTCATTGGTCCCCTGACCGTTCTGATGGGTATCAACGGAGCAGACCTGGACCCGGAAAACCCCTATGAGGTCAAGAACTGCTACCAGAACTGGGAGACATGTAAGGCTTGTAACATCCAACTGGTGTTCTACCGAGGGAAACAGGGAAATAACGACATCCTTGTAAAATGCCTGCTCAACGGTTTGGAGGCAAGACTACCCGTACCCACCACACAAGCCCCTTACTACAGATGGACAGATTTCCGCGATTTTTACATCAAACGCTGTGTAATACAATAATATTTAACAATTAGCGCTCTAAACGTGCATTTTTTTAGAAAAATGCACGTTTATTATAAAATAATGTGTATCTTTGTACTTTGAAAACAAATGAAGACTACTAATAATACTAAAACAAATATGGTATATAACGAGATAGGAAAGACGGGGATGCAAGTGTCAAATTTAAGTTTTGGCGCCTCCTCGTTAGGTGGGGTATTCCACAGCATCAAGGAGAACGAGGGCATTCAGGCAGTATTCACAGCCATCGAAAACGGTATCAACTTCATCGATGTGTCACCCTATTATGGTCATCTGAAAGCAGAGACTGTCCTAGGTAAGGCACTGAAAGATATTCCCCGCGACAAATACTACCTCTCCACGAAGGTGGGACGCTATGGCAAGGACGGTAAGAACATCTGGGACTATTCCGCCAAGCGTGCCACAAAGAGTGTCTATGAGAGTATGGAGCGTCTGAACATCGACTATATCGACCTCATCAATGTCCACGACGTAGAGTTCCAAGGTGATATGGAAGGGGGGCTTCAGAAAATAGTTGACGAGACTCTCCCCGCACTGGTAGAGCTTCGCAAGAAAGGAGTGGTACGCCATGTGGGTATCACCGACCTGCAGCCAGAGAACCTGCGCTGGGTGATAGAGCATACTGAGCCGGGAACGGTGGAGAGTGTGCTCTGTTTCTGTCATTATAGTCTGAATGACACGTTGCTGAAGGACTATCTGGGATTCTTCGAACAGCATAACGTAGGTGTCATCAACGCCTCCCCATTCTCCATGGGACTGCTGTCACAACGGGGTGCCCCAGACTGGCATCCAGCCAGTAAAGACCTGAAAGATGCCTGCGCCAAAGCTGCCGCCTATTGCAAAGAGCAGGGCTATCCCATTGACAAGCTTGCCATCCAGTTCTCTACCAGTTTCAACCCTCGCATTGCCACAACCCTGTTCAGCAGTGCTAATCCCAACAATGTGTTGAAGAACATCCAGTATGTCAATGAACCCATGGACGAAGAGCTGGTCAAGAAGGTACAGGAGATTATCGGTGATCAAATGTTTGTAAGATGGAGAAACTCGTAATCATCGACGCACACAGTCACCTGTGGTTGAGACAAGACACCACATGGGACGGGAAAGTCATCCGCTCCATGAAGAACGGACGCAGTATCTTCTTGGATGAGGAGGTACAGATGATACCGCCGTTTATCATTGACGGTGTGAACTCCGCCGAGGTATTCCTCTCCAACATGGATTATGCACAAGTGGCTGCTGCTGTCGTGGTACAAGAGTTTATTGATGGCATACAGAATGACTATCTTGCCGAGGTGAAGAGCCGTTATCCCAACCGCTTCTTCGTCTGTGGCATGTGTGACTATCTGCAAGACGGTTTCTATGAGCATGCAGAGCAGCTACTAACTGATGGACGTTTCCAGGGCATCGCCATTCCTGGGCACCGTCTGTTGGGTCGTCCGCTGACCTCCCCAGAAATGATGCGGATGTTCCATCTGATGGAGCAGAAAGACATACTCCTTTCCATCACCCTTGCCGACGGAGACCAACAGGTTGCTGAACTGCGTGAGGTTATCAGTGAGTGCCCCAGCCTGCGTATCGCCATCGGACACATGGGGATGGCAAATCCCCCACAAACCAATCCGTGGGAGACCAAGAGTTGGCGGGAACAGATTTCCTTGGCAAGGAACGAACACGTAACCATCGAGATGGGAGGTATCACATGGCTCTACAACAGTGAGTTCTACCCCTACCCCACAGCCATCCGTGTTATCCGTGAGGCTGCCGGACTGGTGGGGATGGACAAGATCATGTGGGGCAGCGACTATCCCCGTACCATCACAGCTATCACCTATCGCATGTCATACGACTTCCTCTTGAAATCACAAGAACTGACAGACAATGACAAACGACTATTGCTGGGTGAGAATGCCCGACGCTTCTACCGGTTCGGAGAACTCGTCGAGCTTCCCTATATTAAAAATATGAGTGAGTGAGAAGAATTGAAGAGTTAAACTAAAACAACTAATTAGAATATGACAAACTATCCTAAAATCGGTATCCGCCCCACCATCGACGGTCGTCAGGGGGGCATCCGCGAGGGTCTTGAGGAAAAGACCATGGCACTTGCCAACGCAGTAAAGAATCTTATAGAGAGTCATCTCCGCAATGGTGATGGCTCCAAAGTGGAGTGTGTCATCAGCGACACCACCATCGGACGTGTCGGAGAGTCTGCCGCCTGCGCCGAGAAATTCGAGCGTGAGGGAGTCGGCTCCACCATCACTGTCACCAGTTGCTGGTGTTACGGTTCTGAGACCATGGACATGAACCCCTACTATCCCAAAGCTGTATGGGGATTCAATGGTACTGAACGTCCAGGTGCCGTCTATCTTGCTGCCGTTCTTGCCGCCCATGCACAGAAGGGACTGCCCGCCTATGGCATCTATGGTCATGACGTACAGGACCTCAATGACAATACGATTCCTGCCGACGTGGCAGAGAAAATCCTACGCTTTGCCCGTGCCGCCCAAGCAGTGGCAACCATGCGTGGTAAGTCATACCTGTCATTAGGCAACACCTGTATGGGTATCGCCGGCTCTATCGTCAATGCCGATTTCCTGCAGCAGTATCTGGGTATGCGAACAGAGTATGTGTCGCTGGTTGAGATCCTGCGCCGTGTTGACTTTGGCATCTATGACAAGGAGGAGTTCCAGAAGGCAATGGCATGGGTAGAGAAATACTGCAAGCCCAACGAGGGTCACGACTATAACGAAGACCGTCCATTATTCCCAGGCACTCCCATGACCACCTTCAACGGAAAGGGCAAGGGTAAGAACCGTGAGGAGAAAGATGCCGACTGGGAGTTCACGGTGAAGACGATGATGATTATCCGTGACCTGATGCAGGGCTCCAAGAAACTGCTTGAGATGGGTTATAAGGAAGAGGCTATCGGACACAACGCCATTGCGGCAGGTGTCCAGGGACAGCGCCAGTGGACAGACTACAAGCCCAATTTCGACTTCCCCGAGTCGATGATGTGCACATCGTTCGACTGGAACGGTCCCCGTGAGGCTTATACCCTCGCTACGGAGAATGACTCTCTCAACGGCATATCAATGCTCTTCGGTCATCTGCTCACCAACAAGGGTGTGATGTTCTCAGACATCCGTACCTACTGGAGTCCTGAGGCTGTAGAGCGTGTAGCAGGCAAGCGTCCTGAGGGAGCTGCCGCACAAGGTTTCATCCATCTGATCAACAGTGGCGCCACAACACTCGATGCCACAGGTGCCATGAGTGACCAGGACGGCAAACCCGTTATGAAGTCACATTGGGAGATGAGCGATTCCGATACTGAAGCCTGTCTGAAGGCAACCAGCTGGATGCCCGCTGACCGAGACTATTTCCGTGGTGGTGGTTATTCCAGCCATTTCCTCACCAGAGGAGGTATGCCAATGACCATGCTGCGCATTAATATGGTACAGGGACTCGGTCCTGTACTGCAACTCGCTGAGGGATGGACGGTAGACCTTGACCCGAAGACCAATGAGATTCTTGACAAGCGTACCGATCCCACATGGCCTACCACATGGTTTGTGCCACGTCTTGACCCCACGAAGGATGCCTTCAAGGATGTTTACTCCGTAATGAACAACTGGGGTGCCAACCATGGTGCCATCTGTTACGGACACGTTGGTGCCGACCTCATCACCATGTGTGCCATGCTGCGTATTCCAGTATGTATGCACAATATCGCAGACAAGGACATCTTCCGTCCTGCCGCATGGAACGCCTTCGGCATGGACAAGGAAGGAGCCGACTATCGCGCCTGCTCCAACTTCGGACCTATATATAAATAAGGTACGCGTATGAGCAAGAACAATTCCCTGATAACGAAGGACGGGGTAAGTTATCTTATCCCGTTCATCCTCGTCACATTCTGTTTTGCGCTCTGGGGCTTTGCCAATGATATCACCAACCCGATGGTAAAGGCATTCTCCAAGATTTTCCGCATGAGTGTGACCGATGGCACATTGGTGCAAGTCGCCTTCTACGGAGGCTATTTCTGTATGGCATTCCCTGCAGCTATCTTCATTCGTAAGTACAGTTACAAGGCGGGGGTGCTGATGGGACTTGGGCTCTATGCCGCAGGAGCGTTATTGTTCTTTCCCTCCAAGAGCATCGGACTCTATGGCTGTTTCTTGATTGCCTATTTCATCATGACCTGCGGTCTGTCGTTCTTAGAGACCTCATGTAATCCCTATATCCTCACGATGGGACCTGAGGAGACGGCGACTCGCCGGTTGAACATGGCACAGTGCTTCAACCCCTGTGGCTCTATCATCGGCATGTTTGTCGCCATGAACTTCATCCAGGCGAAGCTCAATCCGATGAGCAGTGACGACCGTGCCCTGCTGAGTGACACAGAGTTTGAGGCGATGAAGGATGCCGACCTAAGCATTCTGATATCACCTTATTTGATTATAGGACTGGTCATCGTCGCCATGTTCCTGATTATCCTCTTCGCCAAGATGCCGAAGAATGGTGACCAAAGCCATGACATCCATTTCCTGCCCACCCTGAGACGTATCTTCTCCTTGAAATACTATCGGGAGGGAGTGATTGCCCAGTTCTTCTATGTGGGTGCCCAGATTATGTGCTGGACTTTCATTATCCAGTATGGCACGAGGGTATTCATGGAAGAAGGGATGGACGAGCAGTCTGCCGAGGTACTGTCCCAGCGTTTCAATATCTACGCCATGATATTCTTTATCTGTTCCCGTTTCATTGCCACCTATCTGATGAAGTGGATGAAGCCCGCCAAGTTGCTTGCCATCTTCGGTGTGCTTGCCATGATCTTCACGGTGGGTGTCATCCTGTTCCAGAACAGATATGGTGTATATTGCCTGGTATGTGTCAGCGGATGCATGTCCCTGATGTTCCCCACCATCTACGGCATTGCCCTTGACGGACTGGGAGACGATGCGAAGTTTGGAGCTGCAGGTCTGATTATGGCGATTCTCGGAGGTTCCGTACTTCCCCCATTGCAGGCAATGATTATCGACCAGGGAACGGTCTTTGAGTCCTTCCCCGCTACTAATGCCTCCTTCGTTCTGCCCTTCATTTGTTTCCTCATCGTGACCATCTATGGTTACAGAATGCACCAAGAGAGAAGTCTATGACCAACGGATATCCTATCAAAGAGTATCAGCAGCCCGTCAAGCGTTACTGCCAGACGATGGACCTGAAGGACGACCCGCAGTTGATTGCAGAGTATCGTCGCCGTCATAGCGAGCCTGAGGCATGGAAAGAGATTCTGGACGGCATCCGTTCCGTGGGAATCCTGGAGATGGAAATCTATATTCTTGACAACCGTCTGTTCATGATTGTGGAGACCCCACTCGACTTCGACTGGGATTCTGCGATGAAGCGACTCGCCACCCTACCCCGCCAGCAGGAATGGGAAGACTATATGGCATTGTTCCAGCAATGCCGTGAGGGTGCTACCAGCGATGAGAAATGGCAGATGATGGAACGGATGTTCCGACTGTATTGAAGAATTGAAGGATTGAAGGATTGAAGAATTGAAGGATTGAAGTAATCGTCGCAAGACGCTTTTACAAAGCGAAGCGACTAAAAGAATTGAAAAATTGAATAATTGAAGTTATTAGATATGAAAGCAATTCAAATTACTGAGCCTTCTGTCATGAAGGTAATAGACATCCCAGAGCCCCAGATGGGTGACGACGATGTACTATTGAAAATGAAGTATGTCGGTTTTTGCGGCAGTGACCTGAATACCTTCCGTGGCGGTAACCCGATGGTGAAGATGCCTGTGGTTCCCGGTCATGAGGTAGGTGCGGAGATTGTCAAGATTGGCAAGAACGTACCTGAGGGACTGAAGCCCGGTATGACCGTCACCGTCAACCCCTACACCAACTGTGGAAAATGTGCGTCATGCCGTAACGACCGTGTCAATGCCTGCGAGCACAACCAGACATTAGGTGTGCAGCGCTGGGGAGCCATGTGTGAGTATCTCGCCCTGCCCTGGGAGAAAGTCATCCCCGCAGGACTGCTGACACCCCGCACCTGTGCATTAATCGAACCGATGAGTGTGGGTTTCCATGCTGTCAGTCGTGCTCAGGTAACAGATATCGATGTCGTCATGGTGATTGGCTGTGGCATGGTCGGTATGGGTGCCGTCGTACGCTCTGCCCAGCGTGGTGCCACCGTTATTGCGGCAGACATCGATGACGAGAAGCTTGCTCTTGCCAAGCAGATGGGAGCCAGCTATGTCGTCAACACCAAGACCGAGGATGTCCATGCCCGTCTTATGGAGATCACGCACGGCTTTGGTCCCGACGTGGTGATTGAGGCAGTAGGAAGCACTCCCACCTATCAGATGGCAGTCGACGAGGTCGCCTTCACAGGTCGTGTGGTATGTATCGGCTATGCCAAGGCAGAGGTATCTTTCCAGACCAAGTATTTCGTACAGAAAGAGCTGGATATCAGAGGATCCCGCAATGCCCAACCCTCCGACTTCCGTGCTGTCATCCATTATCTGGAGCGTGGCACCTGTCCTGTTGACCGTCTGATCAGCAATGAGGTTATCCCCGAGGGAGCCACCGCAGCGATGGAAGAATGGGCTGCCAATCCAGGCAAGGTATTCCGCATTTTGGTACATTTTGGCTAAATATTGATTACTTTTTAGATAATGCAACGTCTTTTAAGAAATAAACTATATATAGCTACTAATTTTTATACATGTATAACTTAAAACTTAATTTATGAAACAGAATCATTTATTTACGTACAGTAAGATCTGTGCGTTAGCTCTGACTGGAGCTGGTGCCCTCTTCTTTACTTCGTGCGCTAAGGATGGTTATGATGACGAGTCGTTTGACAGCGGTGTATCGAACACGCAGGTAGCATCTATATCTGCTGATGACATCACCGTTACACCGAGTGCAGACGGCAAGACACAGACTATCTCTTGGCCTGTCGTGATGGGAGCTGGCGGTTATCGCGTCAACTTAATTGATGCAAGTAACCCTGATGAACCACTCATCAATGACTCTATTGTAGACGGCTGTTCTGTCACTACTAAGCGTGAGGAAGATGTTAACTATGAGATGACTATCCTTACTCTTGGTAACAAGAAGAAGAACAATACAGATGCCTCAGAGACCGTTGAGTTCGCATTCTCGACGTTTACTCCGACCTACATGACCATTCCCGCAGGCAGCGACCTGACTGAGTGGTTTGCAGCCAACCCCTTACCCGCAGACAAGATTGGAGAGAATCTGAACTTTGACTTGGAAGGTGGTGAAGAGTATACCATTAGTGGTCTGATTGATTTTGACGGACAGGCTGTGACTCTGCGTTCTAACAGTAAGACAGACCATCCGACCATTACTTTGACATCAGGTGATGCCGCAATCAACTTCACAGCAGCATTCAACGCTAAATATCTGGACTTTGACTGTGCTGCCCGTGTCGGTGCCAAAGGAGTCTTTGAGTTTAGTAAGAACACTTCTGTAACTGCAGCTACAGATATCGATGCCAGTGTATATGCATGGGCTGGACCGATCATCTTCGACCCAATCACCATTGTCAGCTGTAACTTCAAGAATCTGAAGAGTTACCTCTTCTTTGACAACCAGCAGAAGACAGCATGTATGACCTTCCTCGTAGACAACTGTGTCGTACACATGACTCCTGAGACGAACCTCGGTGGTGGTGTGTTCTGGACCAACAAGGGTGGACATATCAATGACTTGACGGTAAGCAACAGTACTTTCTACGAGCCACTCGACAATCCCGGTGACTTCAAGTATTTCTATCAGGCAGGTATGGCTACTGGTCCTAATTTGTATGTCAAGGACACACCCGAGTATAAAGCTGCAACCAACAGCGTGAATTATCTTAACTGCACATTCTATCATGTCACATGGAATGGCGGACAGTGGGGTAACTACAACGGTATGCAGTCAAAGAATTATTCTTATTGGATTATGAAGAATTGCATCTTCTTCGACTGCTCACCCAGCGGTGTAGCCCGCCGTTTCTTGCACGGTCGTGCCAACCAGCTTCATGCAGAACTTGCCAACAACACCTATATGAATGCGGACGGTACCTTCCAGGATCCAGGAAACTATGACACTTCTGGTACTAACATTGAGTCTGATCCTCAGTTTGCTAATCCTGCTAATGGCGACTTCACTATCAGTGGTTCCGTTCAGTTAGAGCGTCAGACTGGTGACCCACGTTGGCTCCCTGAAAACTAAAAGGTAAAACTATAAAATAGTAAGAACTATGAAAAGATATATGAAGACCTTATGCCTGGGTTTGATGCTCATGTTCTCTGCATCTGCCATGGCTCAGAATCAGACGGTAACAGGTACCGTGCTTGATGAGGCTGGTGAACCAGTTATCGGAGCAACTGTGACGGTGACGGGCACTAAGACTGCTACCATCACTGACTTTGATGGTAATTACAAGATTGATGTTCCTAAGGGAGGTAAAGTAACCATTACTTATATAGGATACCTGTCAAAGACTGTTACCCCTGGTGGTACTGTCAGTCTGGAAGAAGACAAGCAGACTTTGGAAGAAGTCGTTGTCGTAGGTTATGGTACCCAGAAGAAGGCTCACCTGACCGGTTCTATCGCTACGGTAGACATGAACGACGTACAAGACCTTGCCAACGGTGGACTTGCCAGCTCTCTGAGCGGTTTGGTAAACGGTCTGTCTGTTACTGGTGGTGATGCTCGTCCCGGTGAGAACGCTACCATGCGTATCCGTGACGTCAACTCTCTTGGTGAGATTGGTTCTAATGCCCAGTCACCTCTGTATGTCATCGACGGATACATCTATCCTAACGATGTAAAGGTGGGAAGCACCTATCACAACTTAGGTGAAGAGGCTTTCAACAACCTCGATCCCTCTGAGGTGGAGAGCATCTCCGTATTGAAGGATGCCTCTGCTGCCGTTTACGGTTCTCGTGCCGCCAACGGTGTTATCCTCGTAACGACGAAGAAAGGTAAAATGGGTGCTCCAAGCATCTCCTATAGCGGTACCTTCGGTTTCACCGATGAGGTGGCTCGTCCTAAGATGCTGAGTGCTTACGACTATGGTCGTCTTTATAACGCAGTGACTGCAGCCGATCCTACGAACACCAGCCTGAACCATACCACTGCGCTGTTCCAGGCAGATGAGTTGGCTGCTATGAAGAACCTGAACTATGACCTGCTCGACAAGTATTGGAAGACCGGTTTCACCCAGCGTCACGCCATTAATGTCAGTGGTGCTACAGACAATGTGAACTACTTCGCAGGTATCAGTTATTTCAAGCAAGACGGTAACCTTGGTAAACTGAACTATGACCGTTGGAACTACCGTGCCGGTGTGGACGTGAAGATCAGCAAGTGGTTAGGAGCCAACCTGACTGTCAGCGGTGACTACGGCAACAAGGAGAAACCTCTCTTGAAGGTGGGTGGTACCAATGCAGAGAAGGACTACAACCTCATGTTGACCCGTCCTCGCTATATGCCAGAGTATGTAGAAGAATACGCTATTCCCAGCTACGGTCCATCTAATGGTGCCCGTGTACAGAACCAGAACTACCACTTCGCTACTTTGCAGAATAATGGTGACTTCTCCGATAGCAAGACCTCTACCCTCAACATCAGCGGTAGTGTTAACTACGACTTCGGATGGAGCAAAATTCTGCAGGGCTTGAAGGTAAAGTTCTCTTACTCTAAGAGTATCAATACAGACAAGACCAATGAATATGGTACAGCATATACGCTTTACACCATGCAGAAGCGTTATGGTTCCGGTCAGCACCTTTACACACCGACAGGTGGTGAAGATCTTGGTTTCGACTATCTGGACTACAGCAACTTCAATGCCATTGAATATGCTAACGGTAACTACAGCAGCCGTCAGATGGTTCGTACGGACAACTACCAGATGAACCTCACCTTCAACTACAACCGTACTTTCGGCAGACATAATATCGGTGCGTTGTTCTCTATTGAGAAATCAGAGACAGAGAGTGAGTTCAACCTCAGCCAGGCGAACGAGCCTTATGCTTTCTCTACTCACCAGTCCAACTCTACCAAGGGTGACCAGTCACTGAACTTCAACCGTGCTGAGAGCGGTACGCTGTCTTATATCGGACGTGTCAATTACGCTTATGCAGACCGTTACCTGTTCGAGTTCCTGCTCCGTTCCGATGCCTCTACTAAGTTCGCACCTGAGAACTACTGGGGAACCTTCCCTGCTATCTCCGCAGGTTGGGTTATCAGCGAGGAGCCTTGGTTCCAGAATGTAAAATGGCTGAAGTGGATTGACTTCCTGAAGATCCGTGCCAGCTGGGGTATCACTGGTCGTGATAACCTGACACCATGGCAGTGGCTGCAGATCTACACACTTGATAAGAACAAGAGTATCGTATTCGGTGAGTCTACCAACCAAGACCCAAGTAAGAACACTCGTGTCTCTATCAACAAGAACACTTCTGCCGTCAACCGTGACGTACACTGGGATAAGTCTTATAAGACCAATATCGGTCTTGACCTCCAGTTGCTGAACCGTCGTCTTGCCATCAACGTTGACTACTATAAGGAGCGCAACCGTGAGATGCTGCTGAACCTCGGGCAGAACGTACCTTCCACCATTGGTACACAGTCTGCTTCCACCAACCTTGGTGAGATGAACAGCTGGGGTTGGGAAATCGGCATCAACTGGCGTGACAAGATTGGCAAGGACTTCAAGTACAAGATTGGACTGAACACTGGTTTCCACGACAACGAGGTACTGGTTATGGACTTCGAGGATGACTATATCTATCGTCAGATCGTATACGGTGGACGTACAGATATCGGTACCTGGGGTATGCAGTGCATCGGTATGTTCCGTTCTTTCCAGGACATTGAGGAGTACTTCAACAAGTACAACATCACCTCTTACATGGGTATGACCAAGGATCAGGTTCGTCCTGGTATGTTGATCTACAAGGATGTCCGTGGTGCTTACAACCAGGAGACCAAGACCTATGCAGGTCCTGACGGTGTCGTAGATGCCGACAACGACCAGGTTTGTCTGTCTAACCGCTCTAACCCTTATGGTTTCACCATGAACATGAACGCTGAGTGGAAGGGTATCTCCCTCACCGCTCAGTTGGGTGCCAGCTGGGGTGGCTATACCTTGATTCCTGCTGAGGCACGTGGTGTCGCTTCTGGTTCTAACCTGGAGTTCTACAACATGCCTTCATTCTGGGATCCCAATAACATGTATGCATACCAGGATGTTTACGATGGCAGTGGTAATCTCGTCGTAAAGGAGAACCGTGATGCTCACTATCCTAACCTCGCCTACAGTATCAACAGCAATGCCTCCAGCTTCTGGCGTGTCAGTGCTGCTACTGTCCGCCTGAGTCGTCTGACATTGGCTTACACCATTCCTAATCAGCTGTACAAGTCGATTGGTATCAAGAGCATCCGTGTGAACATCACCGGTCAGAACCTGATTAACTTCTACAATCCATATCCCGACAGCTTTATGAACCCCATGGCAGGATCTTATGGCAAGTATCCTAACCTGCGTAAGTGGACAATTGGTGTCAACTTGAGCTTCTAAAGGATAAAAAGGTAAAAAAGTATAAAAGTAAAAAGAGAAATTATGAAAGCAATAAAATATTTCAGCTTTGGCCTTGCATCCATGTTAGCACTCTCTGCCTGCAGCGACCAGTTCCTGCAGGACAAGAAGAACTACGACCAGGTGGGTGCTGAGGTATACAATGACTACGACGGAGCTAACGGTCGTTTGAACGACCTCTACGGCTGGTGTCTGCCTACAACAGCAGACATGTCGTGGAAATATCCCTCCTGCGGTTTGATGGATGCTGCTGGTCAGTCAACAGAAGAGTATGCTGGTTTCAGTATATTCACCAATCCTGAGAATGAACTCTCGAGTGACAATTCCACTTCAACCTCTGTTCCTGACTACTTCATGGGAACCTCCAACAACATCCAGGAAGCCGTTTACGGACGTATCCGTAACATCAACGACTTCATCCGTGGTGTGGAGACCAGTTCACTCACAGAAGCCCAGAAAGGTACCCTGCTTGGTCAGGCATACTTCTTCCGTGCATGGTGTTATTATAACCTCGTGAAATGGTATGGTGGTGTACCCATTGTGAAAGAAGTACTGGAACCTACAGAGAGCAACTACACCCCACGTTCTACCACCAAGGAGACCATCGATTTCATCGTGGAAGACCTGGACAATGCCGCATTGCTGCTGGCTGCTGAGACTGCCGATGGCGGTTGGAAAGACGGTTCCAACTATGGTCGTGTCACCTCTGGTACCGCTTTGGCTCTGAAGGGTCGTGTACTGGTACTGTGGGCTAGTCCACTGTTCAACCGCAGCAATGACAAGTCTCGCTGGACAGAGGCTTATAATGAGATGAAGGACGACCTGTCTGTCATTGACGCTTGCGGTTATGGACTCTATTCTTCCAGCAATAACAAGAACGGTAGCGACTTCGCCAGTGTCTTCACACAGATTGGCAAGACGGCAAACCGTGAGGCTATCTTCTTCACTCTTTATAATACCACCGTCATCCTGACTGGTATCGACGATGCTGCGAAGAACAATATGTGGGAGCGTTACATCCGTCCTGACAACACAGGTGGTAACGGTCTTTCTCCCTCTCGCATGATTCTGAACATGTTCCCCATGTCTGACGGTAAGATTCCTGCTGAAGCCAACAACTATACCAAGTTGGAGACTTCCAGCGAGACATTGGATACCGACTATCCGTTCATGAACCGTGACCCACGTTTCTATCGCACTTTCACCTTCCCAGGATTCCGCTGGGCTTATAACGGTGATGCCTCTATTCATAACGAGCACAATCCCAGTGACGGTGCCAACTACACTTACTGGGGCTATGTATGGTATGCCGATGTTAACGACCAGGGCAACGTGGAGAGTGGTAACTCCTATGGTGCTGACAACCTGGGTATGGAGTCTGCTGGAAGATACAACAACAGTATCCTCGTCCGCAAGAAGAGTGACGACCTTGACGTAAATGGTTCTGCCCTTTATACTTACAACCCCGCAGGTTGGAAGTCTGGTGCAGGTCCATTCTATTCTGCCGCTCCCCTCATCGAGCTTCGTTATGCTGAGGTTCTTCTTAACCTCGCCGAGGCTGCTTGTATGGCTGGTGACATGCCTTATGCTGTTCAGCAGTTGCAGAAGATCCGTGCACGTGCCGGTTATGACTCTTCCAACAACTATGGTCTGCAGGCTAACTTGACCAGTGATCAGGCTGCATGTATGAGTGCTATCCTTTATGAGCGTCAGATTGAGTTCGCTTACGAGGGCAAGCGTTTCGATGACATGCGTCGCTGGATGCTCTTCGACGGTGGTGTAGGTCAGGAGACCCTCAACGCCAGCTGGAAGCTGAGTGGTGACATCACCAATACCTGCACATGGCTGGGTTACAAACCACTGAACGGTCAGCGTCGTGAGAGACTGCAGTACCGTGTTGCCGACTCTTATGGCGTAGGTACCACCCAGTGGGACGGCGATCCTCTGCTGAAAGGCGGTGGCGTACGTCCTGCAGGTGTTAACCTCAACAGTACTACTCTGGCTACTGACCTGGAAGCTCTGAAGACTTGGTATCAGAGTAACTTGGCTGTCAAGGAGTCAAAGGGTGACGGTCGTGACTCACAGCACAACGACCTGTACATCAAATTCCAGCCGAACTACTATCTGCTGGGCTTCAACAGTGGTGTGCAGAACCAGAACAAGCAGTTGGAGCAGACCATCGGATGGGGTGACTATAACAAGGGAGGTGCTCCTGGTACCTTTGACCCACTCGCTGAGTAATCCCCCACTACCCTATAATATCAATCGGATGCATCGTAAAGGTGCATCCGATGGTTGTTTAAAAACACCTGCACCACTGTCGGGAAACACACAGGCAGTTGTAAAAGATATTTATTGTGATTGCAATTCAATTTGATTTACTTTGTAATTCAATTTGATTTACTTTGTAATTCAATTTGATTTACTTTGCAATTCAATTTGATTTACTTTGCAATTCAATTTGATTTACAACTACAGGTGACGCTTCTAACAAAAAATGTGAATATATTTGGCATTTTGAATGCTTATTCGTAACTTTGCCACAAGAATTATCTTATCGCTAAAACAACATCAAAAATGAACAAGAAACATATCTTACGCTTAACGACTTTGCTTATTGCTTTCCTCGCGACAACTAACATGCAGGCTATTCCCAAGCCCAAGAAGGAAGTGTATATCCCCATGGATTATTCCACTTGTGGCTACCATGCGTCTGAGAAAGCCATTCCCGCTGTCCCAGTCAGTATCTTCGTGGCATGGCAGGAGGGCGACTGCTCGGCTCTCATCCAGCAGGCTATTGACGAAGTGGCACGACAGAAGCCCGACCAGAACGGTCACCGGGGCTGTGTACTGCTTGGCGTGGGTGTGTTCAAGATCAGCAAAGCGATACGCATGACGACATCCGGTGTGGTGCTGAGAGGTGCCGACAAACAGAAGACCGTCATCCTGAAGACTGGTGCTGACCGTGGTGCCGCCATCTATATAGAAGGTAAGGGGAGCACGACAGAGGGGGACCCGATTGCCGTCACTGACGAGAAGGTGGCTGCAGGAAGTAAGCAACTCACGTTGAAGTCGGTGAAAGGTCTGCAAGTGGGCAGTCGCATCAACATCCTACGTCCCAGTACCACAGAATGGATAGCATCGCTGAAGATGAATGACTTTGGTGGCGGTCTCGACTATACCGGTTGGAAGGCAACAGATATTGACATCACCTGGGACCGTACCATCACAACGATTAATGGGACGACGATAACCCTCGACGCTCCTATCACCACCACCCTCTCCCAGACATACGGTGGGGCAACGGTCGTCAAGACCAACCATCATGGAGAAGTCACAGAATGCGGTGTGGAGAACCTGACCATTGACTCCGAGCATGCCACTTGGAATGTCAAGGACGAGGACCATTGCTGGGATGGTATCTTTATGAATCATGTTCGTGACACATGGGTTCGCAAAGTCATCTTCCTGCACCTTGCCGGCTCTGCCGTCAACCTCCAGAAACAAACCAGTCGTATCACGATAGAAGATTGTCTTGCCCACCAGCCCGTCTCTGAGATAGGAGGATGGCGCAGACAGGTGTTCCTAACACGAGGACAGCAAACCCTCTTCCAGCGTTGCATCTCCCGACAGGGCATCCACGACTTCGCAGCAGGCTACTGTGCGGCAGGACCTAACGCCTTTGTACAATGCGAGGGCGAAGAGTCGCTGGGATTCAGTGGCAGCATCGGCTCATGGGCAGCAGGGCTGCTCTTCGACATCGTCAATATCGACGGCAGCGATATCCGTTTCGCCAACCTGGAGCAGTTCCAGTTTGGTACAGGATGGAACACCGCCAACTCCATGCTGTGGCAGTGTACCGCCTCCACCATCGAGTGCTATTCCCCAGACAAGGACAACCGTTGCAGTGGACACGGCTGTTGGGGTACACTGACTGGTAATGGAGAATGGACCAGCAGTAACGACCATGTGACCCCTCGCAGTCTGTTCTACGATCAGTTGGAGAAACGATTAGGGAAACTCCCTTTCGAACCGTATATTCTCCCCCGTCCTACCAATGCGTCCAGTTCACCGACTGTTGAACAGGCGATGGAGATGGCAAAGGAGTCACTGACACAGCCCAGACTCACTTTGGAGATGTGGCAGGACAGTATTCCAACCCTTGGGGACGGTTCTGCTGATCACAGCCGTCATGCGTTGACGGATCATCAGAAACATCCCCAAAGCACTCCAACCGCCAAGGCATACTCCATCATCAACGGACACCTTGCCGTAGACGGTATGCTTCTGACAGGCAATCAATATGCTATCCCCTGGTGGAGCGGAAGAGTAAAAGACAATTTCGTGGAGCATGGTGCGAAACCAGCCATCACCCGTTTTGTCCCAGGACGGGAAGGACTCGGATGGACAGACCGTATCGACTCGGTGGTCAACTACCTTTCCGACCAGCATTACAGTTTGCTGTACCATAACTACGGACTATGGTACGACCTGCGCCGTACAGACCATGAGCGCATCCGCCGTGCCGATGGTGACGTATGGGCACCCTTCTACGAGCAGCCGTTCAGCCGCTCGGGTGAGGGAACGGCATGGGACGGTCTGTCACGCTACGACCTGTCCAAACCCAACCGCTGGTATTGGGGCAGGCTGAATGAGTTCGCACAGAAAGCCGCCCAACAGAATATCCTGCTCTTCAACGAGCATTATTTCCAGCATAATATCCTGGAGGCTGGTGCCCACTGGGTAGACTGCCCCTGGCGACCCGTCAACAACATCAACGGGACAGACTTCCCGGAGCCCGTTCCCTTTGCCGGTGACAAGCGTATCTTCATGGCAGAGCAGTTCTATAACGAGCAGAATCCCATCCTCCAACCACTCCACCGACAATATATCCGCATGTGTCTCGACCAGACCAAGGACCAGCCTAACGTGATTCACTCCATCAGTGCGGAGTACACTGGTCCGCTGCACTTCACCCGTTTCTGGCTGAAAACCGTCGCAGAATGGGAGGCAGAGACAGGATGCCACCCACTGATAGCCCTCAGTTGCACGAAGGACGTACAGGACAGCATCCTTGCAGACCCGGAACTGCGGAAAGTGGTGGATATTATCGACATCCGCTACTGGCACTACAACACCCAAGGACTATGGGCACCAGAGGGAGGTCGCAACATGGCTCCCCGCCAGTGGATGCGTAAGTTCAAGGTAGGAAAGACTGGTTTTGAGGAAGCCTACAAATCCGTCATGGAATACCGCACCCGCTACCCGGAGAAGGCGGTCACCTTCTTCTCCCAGCAATATCCCACCTATGGATGGGCGATATTACTGGCAGGAGGCTCACTCCCCAACATACCTCTCACCTCTCACCTCTCAAAGGCTACGGGTAGGCGAGCAGAGCTCGGGAATGCTCTCAACTCTCAACTCCTACAGGATGTCTGCCAGATGAAGGTTGTGGACGCAGAGGGATGTCTCGCCATCGGTGACCCACGGAAGGGCTATCTCGTCTATACGAAGACGCAGGAGGGCAGCCTGCCCGTTACCAGTGGCAAATACCATATCTATGCCATTGACATGAAGACAGGTGACATCACGCTTCAGCAGAAAGGAGTTCGTCTGCAAAACACCTTCCGCCCTGACAGTGACAAAGGAAACCAACTCTACTGGCTCCGTTCCATTCAAAAGTAAGTTGTATTAAAAAATAAAAAAATAAGAAAAAGACGGACGTTTTGTTGTTGATTTACAAAATATATTGTTACTTTTGCAAGTGACAAACAACTACTTTCAAATACAAACTACTAAAATGATAGACTTCTCACTGCTCTATAACAAGCATATCGACCAATTATTCGCTTTCGGTTCCCGCTTCACGTCGAATCGCGAGATGCTGAAAGACTGCATTCACGATGTCTTCGTGAAGCTTTATACCAGAAAAGACAACCTGGGTCCTATCGACAATGTCGACAACTACCTGTTCATCTCCCTGCGTAACCGCATCCATGATGAGTTCAGGAAAAACAGCAAGATGACAGAGGACGAGATCACCGACACCAATATGCAGACGGTCGCCGAGTATGAGGAGTATTACCATGAGAAGATGGAGAAGCAGCAGGAACTCACCGACAGTGTGGAGAAATATTTCGAGAAGCTGTCACCCCGTCAGCGCCAGATTATCAACCTCTACTATATTGAGCAACGGAAATACGAGGACATCTGCCGTATCATGGGTATCAATTACCAGAGTGTGAGGAATCTGATGCACCGCAGTATCAGCCGTCTGAGAGAATATGCAGGAGAGATAGAGCAGGCTGTGTAAAAGCATCCCTCGTCGATTGGTTACACACCTGCCATTATTACGTCTTAAAATAAAACGACGATAATGGCAGGAAAAGTCAAAAACAACAAGGAAAAAATCACTTATTCTTACATTCCTCTTCTCCCACCTCTTTCCGCTAGAGAAAAGAAAGAGCTGGAGATGCGCATCTATGTCACTATCTGCCAGTCGTCAGTATCAAAATAGGAAAACGATTATCAGATATGAACAAACTACGTATTTTTCTTTTATCAGTACTGACATGCGGTATGCCATGGTCAGTTACTATCATGGCACAAGAGCAATATCAAGTCGGTGTCTGCGACTGGATGGTGCTGAAACGCCAGAAACTCGGTGAGTTCCAATTAGCCAAAGACTTAGGCTGTGACGGTGTGGAAATGGACATGGGCGGTCTTGGCAAACGGGAAATGTTTGACAACAAGATGCGCAATCCTGAGGATGCCGCCCGCTTTAAGTTTGTCGCCGACAGTCTCGGCATCCGTATTGGAGCCATCGCTATGAGTGGATTCTACGGACAGGACCTTACCAAGCGTGACAATTACCTGGCACTCATGGGTGACTGTTTCGACACCATGGACAAGATGGGGCATGTCAAAGTAGCGTTTCTCCCCTTGGGCGGATGTGGTAACGAGTGGACTTCCGACAAAGCGAAAAGGAAAGAGATTGTCAAACGGCTGCATGCGATTGGAGAGGCTGCGAAGAGCCGCGGAAAGGTGGTAGGTATCGACACCCCGCTGGATGCTGCCGGCAATCTGAAACTGTTGAAAGAGATTAAGAGTGACGGCATCGCCATCTTCTACAAATGGCAGACAATCCTGGAGAATGGCTGGGATATCGTCAAAGACATGAAGAAGCTGGGAGCCAAGAACATCTGTGCCATCCATGCCTCCAATACAGACAGCGTATGGCTCAGCAAGGACCCTGCTATCAACCTGCCGCTCATCAAACAGACCCTTGACGAGATGAACTGGAAGGGATGGCTGTTTGTGGAAAGGAGCCGTGACGTGAAGATGGTCCGCAACGTAAAGATGAACTACGGAGCGAATGTGTACACGCTGAAGAAGACTTTCAACTCCTACCCTGAGGCTGAAGTCAAACTGAACAGCGAGGGACGTGACCCAGAGTATGTGCAGACCATCATCAACCGCTCACAGAAAGCCACCGACGAGCTGGGTATCACATGGACTCCCATGGGACGGAACGTTGTCAATATCATTGCCAACCGTTATTTCAAACTTAACGACATCTATGCGGAGCGTGACTCTGTCAAGAAGACTGACAAGAAACTCGCTGAGGCACAATGCGACTCTAAGCTCTACCGCTCACACTTCGGATTCCTTGCCGACCTGTCGATGTACCTGAAGCCTCATCATATCGACCGGGTGAAGGACGTGATGACCTTTAACGTGGTGAAGGTGACCTATGAGGCACAGTGTGACATGATTCCAACCCTGAAGGACGAGGAGAAGCAACAGATTATGGCTTGGCTGATAGAGGCTCGTGAACTTGCCATTGATGCAGAGAGTTCGAAGAAGAAACACGAGGTGTTCGGAAAATATAAAGGTCGTATCAACAACTACCTCACCAAACGGGGGTACGACTTAACCAAAGAGCGTGAGGAATGGTACAAACGAGTAAAGGCAAGAGGAGGACAACTTTAAGAGTTTAGAGTTTAGAGTTAAGAGTTTAGAGTTATGAAAATCAAACTATTAATAACCTTGATGATAGGTTGCGCCACCACAGCAATGGCGCAAGGTGGACTCACCGACATGAGTCACAGTCAACAGGCAATGATGACCAACACACCGTTGGGAGCCGTCAAATGGACCGGTGGTTTCTGGGGCGACCGTTTCAATATGCTCTCCACCACTGGTATCTGGTCGATGTGGGACACTTGGAATACCCCTTGGGAGATCATCGACGATATGGGACTGCATGGCAGTAATGGCTTCCGCAATTTTGAGGTTGCTGCTGGCACTGTCAAAGGCAAACACCATGGTCCTCCCTTCCACGATGGAGATATGTACAAATGGCTGGAGGCATGTGCTACCGTCTATGCCATCACCAAAGACCCGAAACTCGATGCCCTGATGGATCAGTTCATTGAGCAGGTAGCATTAGCACAACGTGCCGATGGTTATATCCATACACCAGTGGTTATCAGTGAGCGTAACGCCGGCATTGACACTCATGCCATAACGGAGAATGCCGCAGGTATCGAGATTGGCAAAGACCAGAAGCATGCCTTTGCCTCCCGTCTAAATTTCGAGACCTACAACCTCGGTCACCTCATCACTGCTGGTATTATCCATAAACGTGCCACAGGTAAGAGCACCTTATTCAATTGCGGCAAGAAAGCAGCTGATTTCCTTTATAACTTCCTGACCAATGATGCGGCAGAGCTGTCACGCAATGCTATCTGCCCCAGCCACTATATGGGTGCCGCAGAGATGTATCGTGAGACAGGTGACAACAAATATCTCACCCTTGCCAAAGGACTTATCGCCATTCGTGACAGTGTGAAGAATGGTGAGGACCATAACCAGGACCGCCATAAGTTCCGTGACCAGTACGAGGCAATGGGACATGCCGTACGTGCTAATTACCTGTATGCCGGTGTCGCCGACCTCTATGCGGAGACGGGAGAGGCACAGCTGATGAAGAATCTCTCGGCTATCTGGGACGATATCATCCAGCATAAGATCTATATCATGGGAGGATGCGGTGCCCTCTACGATGGTGTGTCACCTGACGGCACCACATACAACCAGCCTTCTATCCAGCAGATTCATCAGGCATACGGCAGACAGTTCCAGTTGCCACAGGAGGCTGCCCACAACGAGATATGTGCCCAAATCGGAATGATGCTGTTCTCATGGCGTATGTTCCAGACAACGGGTGATGCCAAATACATCGATAATATTGAGAACGAGCTCTATAATGGTATTCTCTCCGGCATCTCCTTAGACGGTAAGGATTTCTTCTATACCGAGGCACTGAGACGCACCAAGGAGTTCCCCTATACCATGCGCTGGCCCAAGCATCGCCAGCATTACATTACCTGTTTCTGCTGTCCTCCTAATACTCTCCGTACACTCTGCCAGGCACAGGAATATGCTTATGCCGTCAACGGACAGACGCTCTATGTCAACCTTTATGGACAGAATGTCTTGAAGACCAATGAGTTGGAAGTAGAACAAGTCACGAACTATCCATGGGATGGTAAGGTCACCCTCACCATTAAGAAAGCGAAGAACCTGCAGGCCATCATACTGCATCAACCGAACTGGTGCGACAAATACAGCGTGAAGGTGAATGGGGAGAATGCCGGCCTTCGTATCACCCGTAAATGGAAAAAGGGTGATGTCATTGAGATGAACCTCGATATGCGTCCCCGTCTTGTTGAGGCAAACCCATTGGTGGAGGAGGCAAAGAACCAGATTGCCGTCATGCGCGGACCTATTGTCTATTGTCTGGAAGGACAGGACATACAAGGAGGTTACCGCATCAACGATGTTGCCTTACCTGCAGATATTCAATTCAAGGAGGTACCGATGACCATTGGCGGTCATTCCTTCACGGCACTTGAAGGTGATGCCCTTCTCATTAACAATAAGAACTGGGACAACCAGACACTCTACCGGGAGTTGTCAAAGGCTGCAAGCCAAAAAGTACAGATACGCCTCATCCCCTACTATGCCTGGGATAACCGTGGTATTCAGGATATGAGCCTATGGTTGAACTTAGCCCGATAACATCATGAGAAAGATACTCGGCATCATCACGCTTCTCTGCTGCATGAACACTCATGCGGCAGAAATTCGTATCACTCCCGACTCTTCGCTTACTGACGCTATCCGCAAGGCTCGTGAGATGCGACGGAAGGGACAAGTTTCCGAGGTGACCATCCGCCTTCTGGCTGGAACCTATTATCTCTATGAGCCCCTCAGACTCCGTCCAGAAGACAGTGGACTGACTATCCAAGGAGAGAATGCGGTCATTAGTGGCGGTATGGAGATTACCCAATGGAAGCGGCAAGGGAAATTGCTGGTGGCTGACGTTCCCGACTTCAACGGATATCCTATCGACTTCCGTCAGTTATGGGTGAACGGCAAGAAAGCGACAAGAGCACGTGATGTCAGTGACTTTGAACAGATGAGCCGTATTCGGACATACGATAAAAAAAATCATATTCTTTGGGTTCCCAGGAAAGCAGTGGAGAAGATATTGAAGGCTCCCTATGCCGAAATGGTACTTCACGAGATGTGGTGTACCTCCAACTTACGCATTAAGCATATCGCTATACAAGGAGACTCCGCCGCCATCCGTTTCCACAACCCAGAGGCAAAGTTACAGTTTGAGCATCCTTGGCCATCACCGATGACTCCCAACACAGGGCACCCCTCTCCTTTCTATCTGACAAATGCCAAAGAATTGCTTGATGAACCAGGAGAGTGGTATCATGATGTCCGTGAGCACAAGCTCTACTATATGCCACACGCCGGAGAGACCATCCAGAAGGCAATAGTCCCTGTACTGGAGACATTGGTAGAGTTTATCGGTACTGCAGAGCATCCTGTACGCAACATCACCGTGAAAGGCATCCAGTTCTCTCACACCTCTTGGATGCGTCCCTCAGAGAAAGGACATGTCCCTCTTCAGGCAGGTATGTATCTGACTGAGGCATATAAATTGCGTCCGCAGATTGACCGTCCGAACAATCACAAACTGGACAACCAAGGATGGTTGGGACGAGCCGATGCCGCTGTCGAGTTGCGTTATACAGAGAATATCAACTTCAACGGATGTTGTTTCAAACACCTGGGAGGTTCTGGTCTGGACTATGTCATCGGATGCCGTCGTGGAACAACGACGAACTGTACGTTCACCGATATCGCCATGAACGGTTATGTCTGTGGCTCATTCTCACCAGAGGGATTAGAAACCCACCTACCCTATCAGCCTACAGACTTCCGTGAGGTATGCACAGGACAGACTGTCGAGCAATCAGAGTTCTACGATGTCACCAATGAGGACTGGGGGTGTGTCGCCATCTGTGCCGGTTATGTATCAGGCATCACCATTGACCACAACACGATTCACGATGTCTCCTATACAGGCATCTCCCTCGGCTGGGGGTGGAACCGCGACTTAGTATGTATGAAGGATAATAAGGTTCATGCAAACCTTATTTATCAGTACGCCCAACACATGTATGACTGTGCCGGCATCTACACCTTAGGCAACCAACCCGGTACCATAATCAGCGAGAATGTGGTACGGGACATTGCCACCCCATCTTATGTACACGACCCCAATCACTGGTTCTATCTCTATACCGACGAAGGATCGTCGAACATCACCTTACGTGACAATTGGACACCTTCAGAGAAATTCCTGAAGAATGCCAATGGTCCCGGTAACGTATGGGAGAATAACGGACCACAGGTAAATGAGCAAATCAAGAATCATGCAGGAAAGAAATAAAGCTACATGGATATGGTATCCCGGCGACTTTGAGATATGGCTGGGCAACATCTTCAATAACCGACGTACGGAACGCGGTGCTATGTTTCCTCCTTTCTGGAAACAGGACTCCCATTATGTCACAGTGGAATTTTCCCGTGAGGTTGAGCTGGAACAGGAGGAGATGATTACCATTGCCTGTGAGGGACAGTTCAATCTCATGCTGGACGGTAAGTTGCAGTTCGGGCAACCCCGGACTTTCACGATACCACAAGGTAAGCATAAACTCAACCTCAAGGTCTGGAATCAGAGCACCCCTCCAGCCCTTTTTATTGAAGGTAAGACCATTCATACTGACGCTACATGGCTAGCCACCTATGAAGATAAGATATGGATTGACGAGAATGGTGTCGCTCATGGCTCAGGTATTTACGTACCAGCAGCATCCTGGAATTTCAACAGCATGGAGACACCTCCATCCTCTTATCACTTAATCACCAAAGAACAACGACCTGTCAGAGAGAAAGACGGTCTGTATGATTTCGGAAAGGAGACTTTTGGTTATTTGAAAGTAAAAGGACTGAAAGGGCGTATCCATATCTATTATGGAGAAAGTGCTGAAGAGGCATTGGACAAAGAACATTGCGAGACCCTGGACATACTTTCCGAGGGAGGGAAGCTAGACAGCAAGGCATTCCGATATGTCTATATCGAGAAAGAGCCTGACAGCTCTTTTGAAGAGGTCTTGATGGACTACGAATACGCACCGTTTGATACAGAAAGAAGTGGGTCTTTCCGCTGCTCCGATGAGGAGCTTAACCATATCTGGGACGTTGCCGCCTATACCATGGACCTTACTACTCGAGAGTTCTTCATGGACGGTATCAAGCGTGATCGCTGGACATGGAGTGGCGATGCCATACAGTCTTACCTGATGAACTATTACCTCCGTTTCGACACTGAATGTGTGAAACGTACCATCCGGCAGTTACGAGGGAAAGACCCTGTGACTGCGCATGTCAATACCATCATGGACTACACATTCTACTGGTTTAAGTCCATTTATGACTACTATCTGTATACGGCAGATATTGCTTTCGTCCGTGAGATGTGGCCCCGGATGGTGACACTCATGGATTATGTCGAAGGACGACTGAACGAGGATGGTATGGCAGAAGGACAGGCTGATGACTGGATCTTCGTAGACTGGGTGGACTTCCCTATGCACAAACGTGGTACGCTGTGCTTCGAACAGATTCTGCTCATGAAGGCGATGGAGACGATGGCGGTCTGCTCTAAACTCCTGAATATCAAAACGGACTACCGTGTGAAGTCAGAATCTCTGCGCAACAAAATAAAACAGACCTTCTGGAGCTATGAGCAGAAAGCATATTATCACGCTATTGAGGACGGTAAGATCAATAAGCAGATTACCAAATTCGCCAACATGTTTGCCATCCTCTACGGTTTAGCCTATGAGGAGGAGCGTCATGAGATTATGCAAAGCGTGATGCTGAACCCTGTCATCGACCCCATCACAACACCATATATGCGTTTCTACGAACTGGAAACACTCTGCATAGACGGTTTGCAAGAACAAGTCCTGCAAGAGATGAAAGCCTATTGGGGTGGTATGCTCCATGAAGGTGCCACCTCGTTCTGGGAGAAATATAATCCAGAAGAAAAAGGAGCGCAACATCTAGCCATGTATGGCAGACCATACGGAAAGAGTTTATGCCATGCATGGGGAGCCAGTCCTATCTACTTAATAGGAAAGTATTTCCTCGGTGTGAGACCAACAAAACCCGGTTATGAGGAATATGAGGTACATCCTGCACTTGGCGGACTGAAGTGGATGGAAGGTGATGTTCCCACACCGTTTGGAAAGATTCACGTGAAGATGAATCCCCATGAGATATCCGTGCAGAGTGATGGAGGACATGGGACACTCATCATTGGTGATCAACAAATAAGTATTCCCGCAAATAAAGAAATAAAAATTAGTCTATGATCAAGAAAATAATCTGTGCGCTGTGCATACTGACTTCTCACGTTGCCTATGGTAAAGTATACGTCAAAAACGTAACTCCACAAACAAGTTACGCAGCCACCTTATTAAATGGTAAGGAAGGTAAGCAGCATGTCTCCATCGAGATTGACAGTAATGGCGAGGCTGAAGGATTCACTTTGGTACGTAAAGGAAAGAAAGTACGAGTAATCGGTAATGATGGCGCTGGTGCCATCTATGGTGTTAACAAATTGTTGGAATTACTGCAAGAAGACCCGACACTCAGCCAACTGACAACTATCCGTGAAGTACCACAGATGAAACTGCGCGGAGCCTGTGTCGGACTACAGAAAACGGTCTACCTGCCTGGACATCGGGTTTATGAGTACCCCTATACACCAGAGAACTTCCCTTGGTTTTATGACAAACAACTCTGGATACGCTATCTTGACCTACTCGCAGAGAACAACATGAATACGGTGTATCTCTGGAACGGACACCCTTTCGCCTCACTGGTGAAACTCAAGGACTATCCTTTTGCTCCTGAGGTGGATGATGCCACTATGCAGAAAAACCAGGAGATGTTCGGTTTCCTCGTCGACGAGGCTGACCGACGTGGCATCCGCGTCATACAGATGTTCTACAATATTATCCTGAGCAAACCCTTTGCAGACCATTATGGACTGAAGACCCAAGACCGTAACCGCCCTATCACTCCCCTGATAGCAGACTATACACGTAAGTCTATAGCAGCCTTCGTTGAGAAATATCCAAGAGTAGGATTCCTCGTCTGTCTGGGTGAGGCAATGTCTGGCATTGACACAGACATAAAATGGATGACAGAGACCGTGATTCCGGGTATCAAGGACGGACTGAAGGCTTCAGGACGAACAGACACGCCACCCATCATCCTGCGTAACCACGACACCGACGGTCCTGCCGTACTGAAGGCATCACTCCCACTCTACCCCAATATCTATACGATGAACAAATATACGGGAGAGAGTCTGACAACCTATGAACCAGGTGGTCCATGGGGGGAGACACACCGTATGCTTGCTGCCGCAGCTCCCATTCATATTGACAATGTACATATCCTTGCCAATCTGGAACCATGGAGATGGTCATCACCTGCCTTTACACAGAAAGCTGTACAGGCGATGCATCGTGTACATCATTCCAAGGGACTACATCTCTATCCCCAGGCAAGTTACTGGGACTGGCCCTATACTGCCGATAAGCTACAGGATGGTCGCCGGCTGTTGCAAATAGACCGAGACTGGATGTGGTACCGGGCTTGGGGACGTTATGCCTGGAACTGTGAAAGAGGTGCTGACCAGACATACTGGAAAGAGCAACTTGCTGACTACTATGGTATTGATACTATATCTGCGGGACAATTGCTAAGAGCTTATGACGAGGCAGGTGAGATCGCACCTAAGCTATTACGTCGCTTTGGCATCACAGAAGGTAACCGACAGACTTTGCTGCTCGGTATGACAATGGGAGAATTGGTGAATCCTTACAAATACACCATCTATCCCGGTTTCTATGAGAGTTGCGGACCTGAAGGAGAGAAACTCATTGAATATGTGGAGAAAGAATGGAAACATCTTCCGCATACAGGTGAACTGCCATTAGACATCGTGGAACAATGTGCACAACATGGCATCGAGGCAGAACATGCTGTCGACCTCTTAGTAGCAAATCCGACACGTCATGCTGATGAGTTTGAGCGTGTCAGGAAAGACATGAAGTTCTACCGTATGTTCGCAGCCGCCTTCCGATTGAAGGTAATTGCCGCACAACAGGTTCTGAACTACAAATGGTCACAGGATATCAAGTATCTGGATAAAGCCGTTCAGTATATGGAACGGAGTCAGAACTGGTGGAACGCGCTGAGCGCAGCTACACAGGATGCCTACCTTTATGCAAACTCCATGCAGACAGCCCAGCGCCGTATTCCTGTAGGTGGCGACGGCGGGAAGATGAAGACATGGTCGGAACTTGCTACGGTTTATCAGGCAGAACTCGATGCTCTCAAAGAGAATATCATTAAACTGAAGAACCCTGTGGAGAAAGCAAATGAGAACATCCTGCCAGCCCAACCTGCCAGTGTTAAACTCTTCGCAAAGAACACTCAACTCATCACTCTTAAGAAAGGTGCCATTATCTTCGAGAACCGTCCTGACACCCCTGTTGACTCTGTCGCTCCTGAACTTATCGGTTTGCAAGCACTTGTACTGAACCGTGACACGACACGCATCGTAGGAACAACCATTGAGTTTGAAAGTGACAAACCCGTAAAACTCCTCGTAGGTCTCTTCAAGGATGATGACTCCAAATGGGCAAAAGCACCTAAACTGGAGATTGACGCTACTGGCAATGAGTACGGACAGGCAGAGCCTCTGCTCACCAATGCTATCAGTATCGTACAGATGCCAAAGGTAAACATCCACCAATATACACTACCCGCTGGTCGCCAGACATTGCATCTGCCCAAGGGCATCCTCATGGTAGCAGGATTCACCGATAGCATTATCAAACAACGTGACTGTGGACTCAATGGTCCTTCCGGAGAGGTTGATTGGTTGTTCCAAAAGTAAAAGTAATTCGGAAAAAGTAAGAATATCAAGGCAGTCAGGGATTGAAGGTGATTAGATAAATTTTTCACGTTCGACAAAACAAATTCATTTATTTTGTTCTCACTTACTCAAATTTTTCGTATCTTTGCCCATGTAAACATCAAGTTCTGCCTATGAGTACACAGTTGATGACAGAGAAGATTGCAGAGTATTTCAAGACCCAACCCGTCCTGAAAGCATGGTTGTTTGGCTCTTTCGCCCGTGGTGAAGAGACCCCAGATAGTGATGTGGATATACTCATCATTCCAGATCGTACAGGTAAGCCTTTCACCCTTTTCACTCTTGGCGGTATGTATATGGACTTGAAAAATCTGTTAGGTCGAGAGGTGGATTTGATAGAAGAGGGAACTTTGAGACCTTATGCAGTAGAAAGTGCTGAACGAGAAAAGAAATTAATCTATGAGAGAGAAAGCACGTGATAAAGGGCGATTAGAAGATATTATCGAATATTCTCATAATGTCATGAAACTCATTGAAGGAATACCTTTCAATGAGTTTCAAAAAGACATACGCACTTACTATGCGGTGATGAAGAATGTTGAGATAGTTGGTGAGGCGGCTTACATGTTAACACCAGCGTTCAAGGAAACTCATCCTATGACACCATGGTCTGTTGTACAAGGTATGCGACATGTTCTTGTCCATGGATACGCAAGTATAAAGCCCGACACGCTATATGAAACAGCTACAACTGGAATACCAGAGTTATGTGAGCAAATAGAAAAGTATCTTGCTAACACCGATTGGGAACAATGGGAGAAAGACGACAATATCGAACAAAAATAGACTCTTATGCCTATAGGCTAAGATAGCATTATTAGGTAAATGACATACATTCAACGAGGAAACGACAGTGCTTCCTCGTTTTCTTTTCCTCATCCTCAACAGAGAGAGGGAGAGTCTCACTTTTTCCTTTAAATCCTTTGGAGTTTTACTCACTTATTAGATAAATTTCTCACACTCGACAAAAGAAATATATTCCTTTTGTTCTCGTTTTAATCGAAATTTTCGTATCTTTGCATGAGATATTACTACATTGGACGTATATGAGCGAAGATATTCTTTCTTTGTCTGAGGAAGACATCAAATTGAGGTATATCACACCAGCTATAATGGCTAAAGGTTGGTCTGTGAATGATATCACGATGGAAACTAAGGTAAAACTTACTGATGGCAAGATTAACCTTAGGGGTAATTTGGTGGCTCGTGGTAAGGCAAAATATGCGGATTATATGCTCTACTATAACAGAGCGAATCCTATTGCTATTGTCG
>Ga0247611_10001716_pt1 | contig 38369 bp, 26 predicted proteins | sample 177DNAGHGhighgp2_FD_192422 | JGI IMG/M metagenome (GOLD analysis project Ga0247611, IMG submission 192422) | Sheep rumen microbial communities from Palmerston North, Manawatu-Wanganui, New Zealand - 1770 DNA GHGhigh gp2 | ecosystem: Host-associated > Mammals > Digestive system > Stomach > Rumen... | reverse complement strand
GACAGGTGCTCTTCAAAAGGGCCGATATCCGTGAACTATATAATCAACCGACGGCCCCTGTTAGCGTTCTGGAGAAGGGGGCTGACGAGCAACTTACATTATGGTGAAATTTCTCCGGACAGCAATGAAAGGATTTATTATTCCATCCTGTTAGCAGCTGTTCTGTGTTCTTGCTCTCCGAACAAGGTCAAGTACCATATTGGTGTCTCTCAGTGCTCAGAGGACATCTGGCGCGACTGGCAAAACGCAGAGATGCGTATGGAAGCAAATTTCCATGAAAACGTTTCGCTTTCGTTTACTACAGCTCATGACAACAGTCAGCTCCAGAGTCAGCAGATCGACAGCCTGGTAGCCAGTGGCATAGACCTGCTCATCGTAGCTCCTAACCAGTTGAGCAGCGTCTCGCCTGCCATAGACCGTGCCTACGACAGCGGCGTACCAGTCATCGTCTTCGAACGCAAGACCGACTCGCAAAAATTTACCGCTTTCGTCAGTGCCGATAACTATGAGATGGGACGCCAAATGGGAGAATATATCGCCGTGAGAATGGGCGGTAAGGGACAGATCATGGAAATTCTCGGTCTGAAAGGATCCTCGCCAGCCGATGAGCGGCACCGTGGTTTCCGTGATGCCATCAGACACTTTCCTAACATCGAAGTAACCGCCACCCTGCAGGGCGACTGGACAGAAGAAACAGCCTACGGCGTTGTGAAGGATTATCTTTCCAAACATGCAAACACATCTTTCGACGTCGTTTTCGGGCACAACGACCGCACAGCTATAGGTGCCAGGAGGGCATTTGAAGAATTGCACCAACCGCTTCTGCCCTCTTTCTGCGGCATCGATGGCTTGCCGGGAGAAAACGGTGGTATATGCCAAGTCCGTGATTCTCTGCTCACTGCCTCTTATATCTACCCGACACGAGGCGATCTGCTGCTTCAGGTGGCTTTAGACATCCTTGAAGGACGTCCCTACGAGAAGGAAGTGATGTTGACTTCTGCGCTCGTTACCCGCGAGAATGCCAAAGTGTTGCTTCTCGAGAGCGATGAAGTCATGCGCCGATCCCAGCAGTTGGATCTTCTTCAAGACAAAGCCAGCAGTTACCTGCAGCGAATCAATGTTCAACGCATGGTGATGTTACTTGGCTGCGTTGTCATCGTCCTGCTGTTGGTGGCCATTGGCCTGTTCTATCTCTACCATCGCAACAAAGTGAACATGCAACGCGAGCGTGTGCTGAACAATCTTTGGAATCTCAGAGTCAATACAGACAACGAAGATGGCCCAGAGAAGACAGAGGATCCAGAGAAGACAGAGAACACCGAGGATCATAAGGTATCTGATGCAAGCGCCGGACACTCAGAATCTTCTGCCGGTTCCGATCTCCCCAACGACCCAATTGCATGCTCCGGGCCATCCGACACCTCCGACTCTTGCGCTGCAGGTGCAGAATCCGCTGTCGCTGAGACGGCAGCACCGTCTCCCTTCATCATCCGTTTCCGCGAAGTAGTAGAGAGACGTATGCATAACAGCGAGCTCAGTGTAGAGGACATCGCAGCAGAAATGAATCTCAGCCGTGTGCAGCTCTATCGCAAGGTGAAGAACCTCTCTGGCGCCTCTCCCGTGGAACTGCTTCGCACAGCCCGTCTCAATCGCGGCTACCAACTACTGCTCACCACCGACAAGACCGTTTCCGAAGTGGCTTATGCAGTCGGTTTCTCTGCCCCAGCCTATTTCACCAAATGCTTCAAGGACGAATTCGGCATGGTGCCAGGCGATGTGAGGAGGTGAAACATCCTTGATTGCCAAGACAGAGAGATTAACAAAGTATTCACTTTACCAAAAATCGTTCATCTGCTAACAAAAATGTTACTCCGAAACAAGTTTGCAAGCAGATGAACGATATTTTATTTATACCGTATTGTTATCTAACTTACTTTGTAGCAGCAAAAGCAATTATCATTCACTTTTAACCTAACAACAATGCAAAAGCTAAGACGAATGTTGATGAGCCTCGCGCTCATTCTTGCTGGCACAACGATTTGGGCACAGCAAGTTGACATCCACGGCACCGTGCTTGACGACCTCGGCGAGGGCCTGCCCGGTGCTACGGTGAAAGAAAAAGCCAATGCCAACAACGGTACTCTGACCGACTTGGACGGTCATTTCACGCTGAAAGTGGAAAAGGGCGCCGTGTTGGTTATTTCCTTCATGGGTTTCGACACTCAGGAAGTGGAAGCCAAAGATGGCATGACCGTCACGATGGGCGAGAACGTCGCCGACATGAACGAACTCGTCGTGACGGGCTATCAGGTTCAGCGCAAGGCCGACTTGACCGGTGCTGTTTCGGTAGTCAGCGTAGATGAGCTGGCCAAGCAGAACGAGAACAACCCCATCAAGGCCATGCAAGGTCGTGTACCGGGCATGAACATCTCTGCTGATGGTAATCCTTCTGGTGCTGCCACAGTGCGTATCCGTGGTGTCGGGACGCTGAACAACAATGACCCGCTCTACATCATCGACGGCGTGCCCACTAAAGCCGGCATGCACGAGCTCAATGGCAACGACATCGAATCTATCCAAGTGCTTAAGGACGCTGCGTCTGCAAGCATCTACGGTAGCCGCGCTGCAAACGGTGTCATCATCATTACCACCAAACGCGGTAAGGAAGGCAAGGTAAAGATTGACTTCGACGCCAGTGTTGCTGTCCAGACATACGCAAACCGTATGGAGGTACTCAACGCCAAGCAGTTCGGGCAGGTGATGTGGCAAGGTTATGTCAATGACGGCCTCGACCCCAACATGAACGGCCTCGGCTATCACTACGACTGGACCTACAACCAGCAGGGCGTGCCTGTGCTCAACGGCATCACGATGAGCAAGTACCTCGACGCCGCCGGCACCACTCCCGCTGCCGACACCGATTGGTTCGACCAGACCACGCGCACGGGCGTCGTGCAGAAATATGACGTCTCGCTGAGCAATGGCTCTGAGAAGGGCAGTTCTTTCTTCTCTCTCGGCTACTACAAGAACCTCGGCATTATCAAGCACTCCGATTTCAGCCGCTTCTCTGCCCGCATGAACAGTGACTACAAACTCCTGAAGATTAACGACCGCGACATCATCACCGTGGGCGAGCACTTCACCGTCAACCGCACCAGCGAGGTGCAGGCTCCTGGCGGCTTCCTCGAGAACGTGCTCCAGTTCAATCCTTCGCTGCCTGTCTATACCACCGATGGCAGCTTTGCTGGTCCCGTAGGCGGTTATCCCGACCGCGAGAACCCCTTGGCACGCCTTACCCGCAATGGTGACAATCGATACACCTACTGGCGTATGTTCGGCGATGCCTTCATCAACATCAACCCCTTCAAGAACTTCAACATCAAGAGCACTTTCGGTCTCGACTATGCACAGAAGCAACAGCGCATCTTCACCTACCCCATTACCGAAGGCACTGTGGCCAACCCGACCAATGCTGTTGAACCAAAACAGGAACACTGGACGAAGTGGATGTGGAACGCCGTAGCCTCATACAGCTTCGAAGCTGGCAAGAATCATTTCGATGCCTTGGCCGGTATTGAGTTGAACCGTGAGGACGATAGCTGGTTCAGCGGTAAAGCTTACGATTTTGCTGTGCTGAAGCCTGATTATATGTGGCCCAATGCCGCTGTGGGCGAAGCCGAAGCATACGGTGGCGCAGGCGGCTTCTCGCTTGTATCATTCTTCGCCAAGGCCAACTACAATTTCGACAATCGTTACCTTGCCAGCGTCACCGTTCGTCACGACGGAAGCTCACGCTTCGGTAAGAACAACCGCTATGGTACCTTCCCCTCATTCAGTGCCGGTTGGCGCATCAGCCAGGAGAAGTTCATGGAGAATGTAAGTTGGCTCGACGACCTGAAGCTTCGTGCCAGCTGGGGTCAGACCGGTAATCAGGAGATAGACAATCTTGCCCGCTACACACTTTATGTGAGCAACTATGGCGAGGCTGGTTTCGGTGGCCAAAGCTATGGTACCAGCTACGACATCGCTGGAACCAATGGTGGCCAGCAGTTGGCCAGCGGTTTCAAGCGCGACCAGTTGGGCAACGACAACCTTAAGTGGGAAACCACCACTCAGACCAACCTCGGTCTTGACTTCGGTCTCCTGCGCAACGCTCTTTACGGCTCCTTTGAGTGGTACTACAAGAAGACTACCGACATACTCGTCTATATGCCGGGCATCGGTGTTATGGGCGAAGGCAGCAGCCAGTGGATCAACGCTGGTGAGATGGAGAACAAGGGTATCGAACTGAACGTGGGTTATCGCGGCAAGGCAGGCGACTTCAGCTACGACCTCGCCGGCAATATCGGCACCTATCGTAATAAGGTTACCAAGTTGCCCGAGACAATTGCTGCTAAAGGCACCTTCGGCGGCAATGGCGTCGAAAGCGTAGTAGGTCATCCCATGGGTTCACAGGTGGGCTACGTTTACGATGGTATCTTCAAGAGTCAGGACGAAATCGACAACCACGCCATTCAGAATGGTGCAGGCCTCGGTCGTATCCGCTGGAAGGACCTCAACAATGACGGCGTCATTAACGAGAAGGACCAAGAGTGGATCTACTCACCCGTGCCCGACTTCACATGGGGTCTGAACATCTACCTTCAGTATAAGGATTGGGACTTCACCATGTTCTGGCAGGGTGTACAAGGCGTTGATGTCATCAGCGACCTGAAGCGCGAGACCGACCTTTGGAGCGGTCTCAACATCTCAAACCTGAACAAAGGTCAGCGACTGCTCGATGCTTGGAATCCCACAAACAACTCCTCCAACATCCCCGCCATCAGCGTGATGGACAACAACAACGAAAAGCGCGTCAGCTCTTACTTCGTTGAGAACGGTAGTTTCGCCAAGCTCCGCACCGTTCAGCTCGGTTACAACGTTCCTTCGAAGGCTCTTGAGCGAATGCATATGCAGCGCCTGCGCCTATACCTCTCTGCCCAGAACCTCTTCACCATCAAGAGCAAGAGTTTCACTGGCGTCGATCCCGAGAATGCCAACTTCGGCTATCCTATCCCTGTCAACGTGACCTTCGGACTGAATGTTTCACTCTAATCCCCATACAGCAATCATGAAAAAGCTTATCAAGAATATATTATTTGCAGGTTCAGTATGTTGCTGTATCACAGCAACAACCGCTCTCACCTCCTGCTCCGACTTCCTCGACGAGCACACCCCGCAGGGCACGCTCAGCGATGAGCAGGTGAAGACTCCTGAGAATGCCGAGGCCATGGTCGTCTCTGCCTATGCCATATTCACCACCGCCGAGGATATCAACTCCTCATTCTCAATGTGGAATTTCGATGTCCGTTCCGATGACGCCTACAAAGGCGGCAGCGGCACCAGCGACGGCGACGTCTTCCACCAGCTCGAGGTTCAGCAGGGTGTGCTTACCACAAACTGGAACATCAACGACATGTGGGTTCGTTTATATAATAGTCTCTCGCGCGTAAACAGTGCCATCGCACTCCTCAACGCGAGCAACTACGCGATGAAGACGCAGCGCTTGGCCGAAATGAAGTTCCTACGCGCCTACGGTCACTTCCTTTTGAAGCGACTCTACAAGCATATTCCATTCGTCATTGACGAGAACCTCACCTACGACCAGTACAACGCCCTCTCCAACACCACTTATTCCAACGACGAGGGTTGGCAACTCATCATCAACGACCTTATGGAAGCTTACAACACCCTGCCCGAGACGCAAGCCGACAAAGGCCGTCCCACCAAGGCATCTGCTGCAGCCTTCCTTGCTAAGGTTTATCTCTACAAGGCTTATCGTCAGGACGATGCAGCTACCAACCAGGTAACCAGTATCAATGAAGCTGACCTGCAGAAGGTCATCGAATTCACAGCCCCCAGCCTCTATGCCAACTATGGCCTTGAGGACGATCTTCACAACAATTTCCGTCCCGAGGAAGAGTACGAGAACGGTATCGAGAGCATCTGGGCTATCCAGTATTCACGCAACGACGGCAGCACATACGGCAACCTCAACTGGAGTTATGGCCTTATCCCGCCAAATATTCCCGGTGCTACCGATGGTGGTTGTGATTTCTACAAGCCTTCTCAGAACCTCGTCAACGCATATCGCACAGGCGCTGACGGTCTGCCCCTGCTTGATTCCTTCAACCAGCGCAACTACGACAAGGCTGCCGACAATGCCGACCCACGTCTGTTCCTTACCATCGGAATCCCGGGACTGCCCTATATGTTCAACCCCGGTTATATGATGGAAGAGACCAGCATCTGGAGCCGTTCCAACGGCCTCTATGGCTACAATGTATCGCTCAAGCAGAATGTAGACCCCGCTCTCATTGGCTCATACCTAATCAAGGGCAGCTATTGGGCAAGCTCCATGAACCGCATCGTCTTCCGCTATGCCGATGTGCTGCTGATGCGTGCTGAAGCTCAGGCTCAGCTTGGCAACACCACAGAAGCTATCCAGCTCGTCAACCAGCTGCGCACACGTGCAGCCCAAAGCACACAGATGATCAGCAGTTATCCCAGCCGCTACGGTGTTAAGATATTCGTTTCCAACTATCGTGGCAGCTTCTCCAAGGCCGATGCTCTGCGCATCGTCAAGATGGAGCGCCGTTTGGAAATGGGTATGGAAGCCGAGCTCTTCTTCGACCTCGTACGTTGGGGTGATGCAGCCACTGTGCTCAACAAGTATTACTCCGAGGAGATTGACAACTGCGCCATCTACACGGCAGCTCACTTCACCGCCAACCGCGACGAGTACCTGCCCATCCCCTTCGAGCAGCTCTCTGCCTCCAACGGCCACTACACCCAGAACATAGGCAACTGGTAATTTCTTTAATTCATAATTATCAATTCACAATTCATAATTATCAATTCACAATTCACAATTGACTTCATTATGAAAGCTCTATATAAACTTCTTTTCCTCGGTTGTGTTTGTTGCTGTATCACAGCAACCACCTTCCTCGCCGCCTGCTCCTCCGACAACGTCAGCGACCTCCAGCTCTCGGGCGACTGCCGTGTCGAGGCCCTCGCACTCGACGACTACGAAGGCAACATCGACCTCCCTTCGCGAACCATCACCGTGCGTCTGCCCGAAGTCTATGAGACATCGGCCATGCAACTGACACGCCTCACCCTCTCCGACGGTGCCGCCTGCAACTTCCAGCAGGGCGATCGCCTCAATATGAACGCCGCACAGGTGCTTCACGTCACCAACGGCGACACATACCTCGACTGGACTCTCCGCGTGCTCCACGACGAGGCGCGCATCACCGCCTTCACCATTAACGACATCTACCAGGGCACCATCGACCAGACGGCCAAGACGATCACCGTCTACGTGCCGGCCACGGAGAACATCAACGCCCTCGTGCCCACCATTGTCTACAGCCAGAACGCCACCATCACGCCCGCTTCAGGGCAGGCACAGGACTTCTCGCAGCCCGTCACCTACAAGGTGAAGAACAATTCCGCCGAAAGCACCTACACCGTCACCGTCATCGCCATCGACAAGCCCAAGGCACTCTTCGTGGGCGCAGCCCCCAGCATGAACGACCTCGATGCCGAGGCCAAGACCGCCTGCGAGTGGATGCTCGCCAACGTGCCCGGTTCGCTCTACGCCAGCTTCGCCGACCTCGAGGCCAACGCCGTTGAGCTGAGCGAGTGCAAGGTCATCTGGTGGCACTTCCATGTCGACGGAGGTGTCGACGGGCACGATGTCTTCGTGGCCAAGGCTCCCGAGGCACTGGCTGCCAAGAACCAGCTGCGCCAGTTCTACGAGAACGGCGGTGCCCTCTTCCTCACACGTTACGCCACCAACCTGCCCTCCTTCATCGGCGTTACAGGCGATGATGAGTGGACTACGCCTAACAACTGTTGGGGTCAGGACGAGGCCAATGCAGAGCTCTGCGGTGGACCTTGGACATTCCGTATCTTCGACAATCAGAACGACCATCCGCTCTTCCAGGGCCTTGTCGCAGGCGACAACCCGCAGGAAGTCTATTGTACTGATGCCGGCTACCACATCACCAACTCCACAGCACAGTACCATATCGGTACCGACTGGGGCGGCTACGACAATCACGCTGCATGGGAAGCCCGCACCGGTGGTAAGATCCTCGGCGTAGGTGGCGACGGCGCTGTCGTTGCATGGGAATATCCTGCCCACGACGGTAAGGGCGGCATCATCTGTATCGGCTCTGGCTGCTACGACTGGTACTCCTACACCTTCGAGGCAGGCTACGCCGAGAACTACCACCGCAACATCGCCATCATGACCAAGAATGCTATCAATCATCTGACGAAATAACAGGAACTCCCCTACCGCTCCCCTTCTCAAAGAGGGGAGCCGGGCAGGGAGAATCAAATCTAATCATCAAAAATCAACATAGCAATGAAAAAGATGTTTAATATATTCTGCGCAGGTTTAGTTTGCTGCAACCTGGTTGCCGCCCTCTCATCCTGCTCCGAGGACAACTACGGCGACGAGCCTAAGGACTGGGCATCAACCACCACGGCCTTCGCCAGCACCGATGAAGCTGCCTTCCTCACCTACTACAAGCCCGCTATCGGCCGTGTAGGCGATCCCATGCCCTTCTACGACCAGAAGGCAGGCGAGTTCAAAGTCATGTACCTTCAGGAGTACGATAACAACGGAGCCTGCTACCATCCCTTCTGGGGCCTTGCCACTAAGGACGGAGCTACATATCAGCCCCTCGGAGAGATTCTCCCCACTGGCACTTCTACCGCCCAGCAGGATGCATCGCTCGGCACCGGTTGTGCTGTCTACAACGAGGCCGACGGTCTCTACTATATTTATTATACTGGCTACAATGTACTCCTGCCCAACCGCGAAGTTGTCATGCGCGCCACATCGCCCGACTTCAAGACATGGACTAAGGACGCCACATGGAGCCTGAAAGGAGTCGACTATGGCTATGCCCCCACCGATTTCCGTGATCCGCAAGTGTTCAAGGCCGACGACGGTTTCTGGCACATGGTCATCTCATCCAACCTCCGTTTCGCCGACTTCAAGTCGTCCGACCTCAAGACGTGGCAGCACGTAGGCTCGTTCAATATGGTGTGGGACCGCATGTGCGAATGCCCCGACATCTTCAAGATGGGCAACTATTGGTACTTCATCTACAGCGAAGGCTATCGTGCCCCATGGAGCCGTAAGGTTAAGTACATGATGGCCACCTCTTTCGAAGGCCTTAAGGCTTGCTTCGGCGACCCGGGTGCCAATTGGCCGCGCGACGGTCATGAAGGCGTGCTCGACAGCCGTGCCTTCTATGCCGCCAAGACAGCTTCCAACGGCACCGACCGCTTCATCTGGGGATGGTGTCCGCAACGCATTGGCACCACCATCGACGAGCGCAACATCAATGTAGGTGCAGAAAGCGAACCCGCATGGTCTGGAGCTCTCGTATGCCACCGCATCATCCAACATCAGGATGGTACCCTGACACTTGGAGCCGTGCCTGCAATGGCTGCCAAGTACAATAAACAACAAGACGTCAAGGTTATGGCTAGCAATGGTTACAACGCAGGCGCCCTCTCCGGCAACGATGCTTATGTCCTTTATCCCCGTCTGGGCACTGCCAACCATATCAGCTTCACCGTTCAGACGTCCAACAACTGGGATAAGTTCGGCATCAGTTTCGTTCGCGGCACCGACAGCGACAAGTACTATACCATCGTTGTCAACCCCGAGGATGAGAACCACCGCAAGGTCAACTTCGAGCAGGAAGGTTCCGCCGGCAAGGGCTTCATTGAAGGTATCGATGGCTACTGGTTCGAGCGTCCCGCCGACAACCGCTACAACGTTGACATCTACACCGACAACAGCGTCCTTGTGCTCTACATCAACGACGTATGTGCCTATACCCAGCGCATCTACGGTATCCAGAAGAACTGCTGGAGCATCAACAACTACGGCGGCAACATCACCGTGGCCGACGTAAAAGTAGCCCAGCAGTAAGCTAACGATTATTTCTATTGAAGCGCAATATGAACGTGTTCAAATGTTTTATCCTGTCTGCTACACTCACGGCACTCCCTTTCGGGAGTCGCTGTGAGGCGCAGGGGCTTACACCACAGGCTTGCGAACAGACTATCGTCACGCCTAAGCCCGCAGGCCGCTACCTCTGGCTCCCTATTCAGGAGTCGGCGCCCGAAGGCAAGGTGCAGGTCATTCGCCAAGGAGCACTCCTCATGGAGCAGAACGTGCGAATGGCACGCGAGCGCGTTGACTATTACGTGCCGCTCGACCTCCGGCCTTACCAGAATCAGGGCACATATAAGGTATGCGTCCAGAATGTTCCCACAGGCAGCATATGCTTCTCTAAAATGGTGCAGAACGACGATGTCGACTATGCCTTCATCAATGAGAAGTATCGCCCGCTTTACCACCACACGCCTCGTCGTGGTTGGATGAACGACCCCAATGGCATGTTCTACAAGGACGGCACATGGCACCTCTTCTACCAGTACAATCCTTACGGCTCTATGTGGGGCAATATGCATTGGGCACATTCCACATCCACCGACCTGGTTCATTGGAACGACGCAGGTGTGGCTCTGGCTCCCGATGCCTGGGGTACCATGTTCAGCGGTTCTTGTGCCGTCGACGAGAACAACACAGCCGGCTTTGGACGCGGTGCTGTCATTGCCATGTACACATCCAGCCGTCCCACACCTTTCGGTGGCGATGTCCAGGCACAATGCATTGCCTACTCCACAGATGGCGGCAAGACATTCACAAAATATGATGGCAATCCGGTATTGTGTGCTGAGGACAAAGATTTCCGCGATCCTAATATGTTCTGGAACGAGGATATCAACGCTTGGAACCTCATCCTCGCCGTAGGTCAGGAGATGCGCATCTATTCGTCGCCCAACCTCAAGGATTGGAAGGAGGAAAGTCGCTTCGGACTCGGCTACGGCAACCACGACGGCGTATGGGAGTGCCCCGATCTGTTCCCTCTCACAGTTGACGAGTTGACAAGTAAACAAGTTGACAAGTTGAATCCTAAAGACAAGCAACTCGTCAACTCGTCAACTAAAAACTCGTCAACTAAGACCAAATGGGTGCTCGTCTGCAACATCAACCCCGGCGGTCCTTTCGGCGGCAGCGCCACACAGTACTTCGTGGGTGATTTCGACGGACATAAGTTCACCTGCGACTCTGCTCCTCAGGTCACCAAATGGATGGACTGGGGCAAGGACCACTATGCCACCGTATCCTTCTGGGGCGCTCCCCAGAATCGTCGCACCGTTATCGCTTGGATGTCCAACTGGCAGTACGCCAACGATGTTCCTACGATGCAGTATCGCTCCGCCAACTCCATCGCCCGCGACCTCGGTCTGTTCCAGGACGGCGATGAATGGTATGTCAGCGTGAAGCCTTCGCCAGAGATGCTGGCTGCCCGTGGCAAGAAACTGAAGGCCCCCACCGAGGCATGCGAGATAATAGTCAATCTCAAAGGCACGGCCACCATCACTCTTGCCAATGCCAAGGGCGAACAGGTCGTCATGACCTACGACGATGCAGCGCGCACCTTCGCCATGGATCGCACGGCCAGCGGCAACGTCAGCTTCAGTGAGGCATTCCCCTGCACCACCGTAGCTCCCACCCACGGCCGCATCAAGCAGTTGCGCATCTTCGTTGATCGCTGCTCCATCGAGGCCTTCGATGCCGACGGTCATGTAGCCATGACCAACCTTGTCTTCCCCTCGGAGCCTTACAACAGCATCAAGGTCAAGGGAGGAAAGGCTGCTATATATAATTTGCTTGATTGATCATGATTGTGCAATTGCTGCATCATCATCGAGCAATTGCTGCATCATGATGCAGCAAACAATTAAACTAATTAACTAAATCAATAAATACAATGTCAAAGACGAATAAACTTGCTATCATCCCCGTGATGCTCTGCTTCTTCTGCATGGGCTTCGTGGATCTGGTGGGCATCGCCTCCAACTATGTGAAAGAAGACCTCGGACTGACCGACAGCGTGGCCAATATCTTCCCCTCGCTGGTCTTTTTCTGGTTCCTCATCTTCAGCGTGCCCACAGGCATGTTGATGAACAAGATAGGCCGTAAGAAGACCGTGCTGCTGTCGCTCATTGTCACAGCCGTGTCGCTGCTGCTGCCCATCTTCGGCGAGAACTTCGGCATCATGCTCGTAGCCTTCTCCCTCCTCGGCATAGGCAACGCACTCATGCAGACCTCGTTGAACCCGCTCGTATCAACCGTCATGGGTGGCGGCAACCTTGCTTCCACGCTTACCTTCGGACAGTTCGTCAAGGCCATCGCCTCGTTCTCTGCGCCCTATCTGGCCATGTGGGGAGCCACACAGCTCATTCCCGAGTTCGGTCTCAACTGGCGCATCCTCTTCGCCATCTTCCTCATCGTAGGTCTGCTCTCCACATTGTGGCTATGGGCAACACCCATTCACGAAGAGCCCATCGAGGGCAAGCCCTCCACCTTCATAGAGTGCTTCAAACTCCTCGGCACACCCATCGTGCTGCTGTCGTTCCTCGGCATCATGTGCCACGTAGGCATCGACGTGGGCACCAACACCACAGCACCTAAGATCCTAATGGAGCGCCTTGGCATGACTCTCAACGAAGCCGCCTTCGCCACCTCGCTCTATTTCATCTTCCGTACGATTGGCTGCCTCACAGGTTCTTTCTTCCTGCGCGTACTGCGTATGAGAACGTTCTTCATCATCTCCGTGTGCATGATGGCGCTGTCGATGTGCGGCCTGTTCTTCGGACACGAGAAATGGGTGCTCTACGCCGCCATCGCTCTCGTAGGCTATGGCAACAGTAATGTCTTCTCGATGTGTTTTGCCACCGCCCTTGAGTCAATGCCCGGTAAGCAGAACGAAGTCAGCGGCCTCATGATCATGGGCCTATTCGGCGGCACCGTGTTCCCGCTCCTCATGGGCTTCATGAGCGATGCTATGGGTCAGGCCGGCGCCGTCCTCGTCATGGCCGTAGGCGTTATCTATCTGTTTACTTATATCAAACAACTTAAAACTGCATAAGACTATGAACGAAAAACGTTATGTCGTAGGCCTGGGCGAAGTCCTGTGGGACGTGCTGCCCGAAGGCAAGAAACTCGGTGGCGCACCTGCCAACTTCGCTTACCACGCTGGTCAGTTCCTCGGTTCGGACAACACCATCGCCATCAGTGCTCTCGGTGAGGACCGCCTGGCCGAAGAGACTATCGAAGCCCTGCGCGAACACAACCTCAACGACCTGCTGCCCCGTGTGCCTTATCCCACGGGCACCGTGCAGGTGACGCTGGCCGAAGGAGGCATCCCCACGTACGACATCAAGGAGAACGTGGCTTGGGACAACATCCCTTTCGACGACGACATCGCCGCCATCGCCCGCAACTGCCGTGCCGTATGCTTCGGCTCGCTCGCACAGCGCAACATCGTAAGCCGTACCACCATACAGAAGTTCCTCGACGCTACACCCGACGACTGCCTCAAGATCTTCGACATAAACCTGCGCCAGCAGTTCTACACCAAGGAGATCATCCAAGAGAGCATCCGTCGCTGCAATATCCTAAAGATCAACGACGAGGAACTCGTGCTCATCGGTCGTATGTTCGGCTATCCTGGTCTCGACATCGAGAACAAGTGCTGGCTCATCCTAGGCAAGTACAACCTCGACATGCTCGTGCTCACCTGCGGCACCAACGGTTCCTACGTCTTCACCCCCGGTGCAGTATCGTTCCAGGAGACTCCTAAGGTCACCGTTGCCGACACCGTAGGCGCCGGCGACTCCTTCACCGGCTCCTTTGTAGGTAGCATCCTCAATGGCAAGTCCGTACCCGAAGCCCACCGCACCGCCGTCCGTGTCAGCGCCTTCGTCTGCACACAAAACGGCGCCATGCCCGTGGTGCCAGAGGAACTGAAGGTTTAATCCCTGATGACCGTTCGTTGCAATGACAGCGAGAACACACCCTATTCCTAATCGTCCTTTTACTTCGAGCACTGCAAAGAAGCAGCGGCTGTGAAAATGATCCCCGCCCTCAGATCGCGATATCTGACAGCGGGGATTTCCTTTCTTTATTTCATCCCTCGTTCTCACCTTTGGTTCTCCTACAATACAGCGATCTGTCTTCGACCGAAGCCACGTGAAACTTTACGTTACCAATTTGGGGTTAGATGGAACAGAAAAAATATGCGTGATCATAGGCAAAGAGAATACCCTATTGTATTTATTTGGGCACAAAAATACTCAATTTTCTATAGAAAATAGTCCAAAAATCATTCTTTCACTCACTAAAAGACAGAATTAGTCCATTTATTTGTATTTTTGTGCCGAAATCCAGTAAGATGATTATGATTGGACTGAAACATACAAGTGAACTGCAGGTAACAGATTCCGTCACTGCAATCGTGGTTGGTTCTGGGGATATGCCAGTTCTTGCGACCCCTATGATGATGGCTTTGATGGAAAATGCCGCCATGCTCGCCATCAAAGAGGAACTGCCAGAAGGGTGTACTACCGTTGGTGGTCATATTGAATCGTCACACCTAAAGCCTTCGAAAGTCGGTGATGTTGTCAGAGCCGAAGCTGAAGTGACGAAGGTAGATGGGAAAAAGATTGAATTTAAGGTGACGGCCTATTCTGGTGACACACTTATAGGTGAAGGTACACACCTAAGATTCATAGTAGATAAAGAAAAATTCATGTCAAAACTTGGATAGGGTATTGATATGTAAACGAATGAATAATCAGAACATGAAGAACTGATTTGTACATTCATGTTAGCGCTCGCCGTGACTTCGGAGGGTGGGCCAGCAACATGGAATGTTGCCAAAAAGAAAAGCGGAAGGGGGCAATTTCCAGCTCCACAAACCAAAGAAACAATCCTCTGAAATTCAGCGGATTGTTTCTTTGGTTTGTGGAGCTGGAGGGAATTGAACCCTCGTCCAAACAGGGACATCCTGTGCTTTCTACACGCTTATTCCAGACTAAGTTTTCGAGCAGCGGCAAGACCTGGACCACCAGCCGGTGCCTTATCCTCTAAAAGCTTCACCCTCGGCGCGAGGCCACCGACGGCTATCCCCAATTTGGCTGCACCACTTGACCAGAGCGCTTTGGGGCGTGGAGCCTCTGAGTGATGTCTCGTCTCAGCACCTGGTGCCGAGATAGGTTGATCTACTATACTTCAATCAAGCAGCGAGAGCGTAACGAGTTTCGCCAGATAATTGTTGAAGACCTTGGATTAAAGAGAGCGATCAGCGACTCTCTGCGTGCTTACACAACATCTCATCCTGCTGTCAAATCCATGTCAGCCCCGATGTCTTGCGATTAGCGGCCGCAAAGGTAGGTAAAAAAGTGAAAAGCGGAAAAGGAAAAGCGGAAAAAAATCGTCGAAAAGTGCAAAAAGAGGATAAAACGAGAAAAAAGTGCGATGAAATGCGATTTTTTTGCGTTTCTTGACAATAAAAATGGACTTTTTCAGTTCTTATAATAAATAACATGCATACGCAAAGAAGAAATTGAAAATTCACATACAATGAAAAAAATAGCTATCCTTTTGTTTTTTGCCGTTGTCGCCGTCCGGCCCGCAGCGGCACAGTCGATGACTGACCAGCAGCTGGTCAACTACGTCATGCAAGAGAAAGAGAAGGGAACAGACCAACAGGTCATCGTTTCGAACCTCATGAAACGCGGCGTCACCGTAGAGCAGCTGCGGCGCGTCAAGAAGAAGGTAGAGGCCGAGCAGAAGCAGCTCGGCGCCACAGACCTTACAGGCAAGAACGCGCAGCAGAGCCGCAACCGCCTGCGTAATCAGCGTGAAATCAGTAACGACGAACGCCAGAAGCGCGACAACTACATGATCCGCTCCCAACGCGAGGACATGGACTACCGCTACATGACGCGACAGCAACGTCAGCAGATGATAGAGGAGGAGAGCGAGTACTTCGACCTCGACTCGCTCGAGTACTACAGCCAGCAGATTCCCAAGGATCAGCAGGTCTATGGACGAGACATCTTCAACCAGAAGAACCTCTCGTTCGAACCCAACCAGAACATGGCTACGCCGATGAACTATCGTCTCGGCGCTGGCGACGTGGTGATCATCGACGTGTGGGGCGCCTCCCAGGAGACGTTCACAGAGACCGTTTCTCCCGACGGCACCATCACCCTTGACGGCATCGGCCCCGTCAACCTCGGTGGCCTGTCGGTCAGCGCCGCTACGGCACGCCTGAAGTCACGGCTAGGTGAGTTCTACAGCGACTGTCGCGTCAGCCTCAGCGTTGGCGAGACGCGATCCATCGTCGTGCAGGTCCTGGGCGATGTCGTCATGCCGGGTACCTTCACCCTCAGCAGTCTATCCTCTGCCTTCAACGCCCTGTACGCCGCTGGCGGCATCAGCGAGATCGGTACGCTGCGCGACATCAAGGTGTACCGCGGCGGACGCATCATCTCGCGCATCGATGTCTATGATTACCTCACCAAGGGCGACAGTCGAGGCGACGTTCGTCTGCAGGACAACGACGTCATCATCGTGGGTAACTACGAATGTCTTGTTGAAGTACGTGGTAAGGTCAAGCGTCCCATGTTCTACGAGATGAAGAAGTCCGAGAGTGTCCAGCGTGTGCTGGAACTCGCAGGCGGTTTCTCTGGCGATGCCTACACCAAGAGCGTTCGCCTCGTTCGCAAGGCAGGCGACGAATATTCAATCCACAATATTGAGGAGTTCGAGATGAACGGCTTCACGCTGGCCGACGGCGACTCCATCTTCGTCGATAGCGTCATTCCTCGTTTCCGCAATATGGTGGAGGTGCGTGGTGCCGTGATGCACCCGGGTATGTTCCAAATGGACAAGGTGCAGAGCGTTCGCGAGTTGATTAACGCCGCAGAAGGGCTTCGTGAGGATGCCTTCACGGAGCGTGCTGTCATGCACCGCGAGAAGGACGACCTCACGCTCGAGATGGTCAGTATAGATATAAAAGGTATCGTTGAAGGCAGTGTCGCCGACGTGGCATTGAAGAAGAACGACGTCCTCTACATCCCCAGCAAGGTTGATCTGCAGGGCGAGCAGACCCTCCGCATCAACGGCGAGGTCAACTACCCTGGCACCTATCAGTTTGCTGAGAACACCACTGTCAAGGACCTCATCCTGCAGGCCGGCGGTCTGACACGGGCTGCCTCGACTGCTAAGATCGATGTCTTCCGCCGTAACTATGTCCCTGATGCCAAGGAGACATCAATGGACTTGGCGCAGATCTACTCCTTCAATCTCGCCAATGGCTTCATCATCGAGGACACGGCCTTCGTCCTGCAGCCCTTCGACGAGGTGCAGGTCCGTAAGAGTCCCACCTATGCCGAGCAGCAGAACGTTCGCGTCACCGGAGCCGTCAACTTTGAGGGTGAGTACGCGATGACGAACCGTGAGTTCCATCTCAGCGATCTCATCAAGATTGCCGGCGGCCTCTCGGAAGTGGCTTATGCCAAGGGCTCCCGTCTCATCCGCCAGATGACTCCCGAAGAACGCGAACAGCGCGAAGCCGCACTCCGCACATCACAGATCGCCCTCTACGAGCAGGCTTTGGAAGGCGAGAAGAACTTCGACATGGCACGTGCCGACTCGTTGCTGGACATGAAGATGAACCTCGGCAACAACTACAACGTTGCCATAAACCTCGAAAAAGCCCTGAAAAATCCTGGAGGCACTGAGGATATTACCCTCCGCGCCAACGACCAACTCATTGTGCCTAAACTCTCCAACACCGTTAAGATCTCGGGTGAGGTCATGTATCCCATTTCCGTGAACTACAAGGAAGGTGCAAATCTCAGCTACTACATCAACAGTGCCGGCGGTTACAGCAAGAAAGCCAGTAAGAAGCAGACGTACGCCATCTACATGAACGGCTCGGTCGATAAGCTCGGACGACGGGCTGGCAGCAAATACATCGAACCGGGCTGCGAAATTGTTATCCCAACGAAACCGAAGAAGGAAGGTATGTCAATGGCTGAGATCTCCGTGCTCGGCACCTCGGCTGCCAGCTTGACGACGATGGTTGTAGCCCTCGTCAACCTGCTGAAATCAAATGGCTCAAATGGCAATTGACAAACGACTAAAGACAAAGGCAAATGGATAATCGCAAGAAGCATAACATAGACATTGTCGGGATTGTACACAACCTGTGGAGCAACAAACGGCGTTTCTTCAAGGTGTGGGTGTGGACGTTCGTCCTCTCATGCGTTTGGATCCTGCCCCAACCGCGCTACTACACCACCGAGGTGTCCATCGCCCCCGAATCGGGTGAGGGCAGCACCGCCGGAAGCCTCGCCACGCTGGCTTCGAACTTCGGTCTGAACCTTGGACAAGGAGCCACTGATGCCATCTATCCGCAGCTCTATCCCGACTTGATGGGCTCAACGGACTTCCTCGTTGGGCTGCTCGACATCAAGGTGACTACTCTCGAGGGCGACATCAGCACAGACTATTACACCTATCTGCGTAACTACCAGAAGAAGAACTACCTGACGTACCCCTTCTCATGGCTACGCAGACAGATTACCAACCTCTTCAAGGAACCTGAGGCAGAAGACGTAGGCAAGGGAGGCAAGCGCTTTGATCCCTTCCGACTCAGCGAGTCAACCACAAAGGTGCTGAAGGGAATTCAGAATGACGTGGCCTGCACCTACAGCCGAACTACGAATGTCGTAACGATCAGCGTCACGGATCAGGACCCCCTGGTGTGTGCGACGTTGGCCGACAGCATCAAGGAACACCTGCAGAACTACATCACCGACTACCGTACTAAGAAGGCACGCATCGACTATGAGTACTACAAGCAGCTTACGAAGGAGGCGAAGACGCAGTACGAGCAGATCAGCCGTGAGTATGCTCGATATGCTGACACCCACCAGAACGTCTTCTTGCAGACGGTCAAGACCAAGCTCACCGACATGGAATACGAGATGCAGATGAAGCACGAGATCTACACCGCCATGAATACCCGAGAACAAAGCGCCCTTGCAGACTTGCAGGCAAGGACGCCTGTATTCACCACGCTGACCAATGCCACCGTGCCCATCAAACCCGCAGGTCCCAAGCGCATGATCTTTGTGGCGGCGATGCTCTTCCTGGCCACCATCGGCACAATCGTTTATCTATACCGCCGCGAGTTACGTGAATGGTTCTAAATTAAAGTAGGAGGCGATGGCATGACACAGCGACGACAGATCGTAATGCTCTATGGTTCCACGCTGGTTGGCGTGCTCATGGGGGTGTTGGCATCTATCGTCAATACGCGTTTTCTGGATCCTGCCGAGTATGGCGACGTACGCTACGTGCAGAACATCATCAACTTCATCGCCACCTTCCTCATCTTCGGATATTTCCTCTCAGGAGCCCGTTTGATGGCCATCTCCGACGATCGTCAGCATGTGGCACGCATCAAGGGCACGATGGTACTCATCCTCTGTGTCGCCTGCCTGGTGCTGAGCCTGGCGATGCCCGTCTGCTATTTCCTGCATACTGATAAGCCCGCCGTCGCTACGTTGTTCCTGGTGTCGATGCCAGTGTGCTTCTATCCGCTGTTCCTCAACTACATCGACCAGACGGCTCAGGGCGACAACCAAATCGTACACCTTTCGTTGGCACGCCTACTGCCGTTCCTCGTCTATGTTCCCATCGGCTATGTCGTCTATTCCCACTTCGGTGCTACCTCCCAGCGCATGGTGCTGCTTCAATGGGGTATCTACACCTTAATATATATAGCTATCATCATCGCCACCCGTCCCTCGTTCCGACAATTGCGCCCTGTGTGGCATGAGCTTAACGACGAGAACCGGCGCTACGGACTGCAGCTCTATATCGGGTCGCTTGTCATGGTGTCCACCAACTACTTGGCCGGCATCTCGCTCGGCTATTTCAATCAGGACAATAGCGAGGTGGGCTTCTACACGTTGGCACTCACCGTCACCCACCCCCTGCAGGCACTGCCCTCTATCATCGGCACCACCTATTTCAAGAAGTTTGCCAAGCAGCCTTGCATACCTCGAAAGGTTATTTGGGCAACAGTCCTTATGACGATGGCCACCTGCGTCGTTTTCGTCCTGCTGATCCATCCCGTCGTGCGCTTCCTCTATACTGATAAGTACGCCGTCGTTGCCACCTATGCCTCTTTCCTCTCCGTTGGTTTCTGCATCCATGGGCTCGGCGACATGTTCAATCGCTACCTGTGCAGCCATGGACAGGGCGTGTCAGTGCGCAATGCCAGCATTGCCAATGGCGTCTTCAAGTTGCTGGGCTACACTGCATTAGTTGCATTGTTTAATACTAATGGTGCCATAGCCACGACGATTATTTGCGATGTGGTCTATTTCGCATGCCTCATTTATTACTACACCCGATTCACCAAACGTGCTGCCTATGAAGAAATATAAGTTTGTCGTTTTCGGTGATGCGTGGGATGTGTATCAGGTGGCACATCGCGAATGGATCGAGGATCCGTTGATCAGCTATGTCTCCACCTTCCGTCCTAAGGGCATCATTGGGCAGTTGCAACGCCTGCACTTCAATCCTCGCCTGAACAGCTTCGTCAGCCTGCCATATAAGCCGCTGTGGAATAGCACCTATATTCGTCAAATAGACGAGGAGAACCTCTGCTTCCTCATCACCGACCATTGGTTGCGCATGGAATGTGGTATCAGGCTGATGCCTTATTTGCGCCGGCATTATCCTAACGCACGCATCGTATGCTTCTTGTTGGATTTGGTGGACAACATCATCGACCACTATTCCCATCGCCCCATAGATGTTGCCTATATCAAAGAATATGTCGATTTGTTCATCACCTACGACAAGACTGATGCTCGGCGCTACGACCTTAGCTATCATCCCACCGTCTATTCGGCGATACCTGCAGTCCAGAATGCTGCTGCTCCAATCTATGACCTGTATTTCCTTGGGCGCGACAAGGGTCGGCTCAAACGGCTCGTAGCCATCTGTCAGGAGGCACAGCGACGACAGCTGAAATGCCATTTCCTGATGGTGGAGGTGCCTAAGTCGCAGCAAGTGAAGTGCGAGGGTATCACCTATCTGGATGGTACGCTGACCTATGCCGAGAACCTTCGCAACTGCGCTAGAAGCAAGTGTCTCGTTGAGATGTTGCAAAAGGACGCTTCGAGTCCCACATTCCGCAATTGGGAGAGTATCATGCTGAACAAGCGGCTGCTCACTAACAACAGAGCCATCATTGAGGCAGACATCTACGACGTACGTTACATCACCGTCTTCCACGATATCGACGACATCGATTGGCAAGCCTTAGCGGCTGGCAGTGGTTTCGCTGATGGTGTGAACCCCTACCAGGATATGATCAAACCCATATCACTCGTCCGTTTTATCGAAGAACATTTACATATCCAGATTGCACATTCATGAGCATCTTCTACCTCATATTCATCATGCTGACAGCTTATTTCTCTTTTCGTTACGACGGGATAGAGGAATACGATTCGCATAAGCAGCACAGGTTCTGGCTCATGTGTTTCTATCTGATCTGCCTCACGGGTTTCAGCTATGGTCTCGGAGGCGACAAGTTTGTCTATATGCGTGAGTTTGAGGAGTACCCTGACACCTTCACCGAGGTAGGCGACTACATCTGGCTGCAACTGATGTTGAAGGGTCAGATGCCGGGGTGGACGTTGCTCAATCTCATCTCCAGATCAGTGTTCCATTCATTCTATGCCTTACAACTTATCCAGAGTGCAGCCATCAATAGTGCCGTCTGCTATATTGCCAGCAAATACACCCAACGCTATTTCCTCTTCCTGCTTGTCTATGTCCTCACCCTTCAGTATTTTGTTTTCAACACCGAGATCATGCGTGAGGGCTTGGCCCTGTCTTTTGTCCTCATCGGCATGCATGGGTGGATGTCTGGCAAGAAATGGCTCTATTTCGTGTTGTTGCCCATCGGACTTATGTTCCATATCTCAGCTCTCACGGTGCTCATTTTCCCGTTTGCGCAATATCTCAAGGCTTCGTGGAAACTGCTCATCATCGCGTTTTTTGCCTCGTTTCTTATCTGGGCGCTGAGCGATTTCCTTGTGGGGCCTCTCATGATGGCTGTGCTGGGCGGTATGGGTGCTATGGTGCAGAAGGTGCTCTTCTACTCGATACGAGCTAGCAGCTTCTTTGGCTTCCTGCGTTATTCCATCACCTACCTGATCCTTCCCTTTATCATCATGTATTCCGTGATGCTTAACGAGCAAGACGAGGAGAAACGGAGACATATGGAACATATGATCGGTTTTATGGTGCTCCTTGGCATCCTCGCTAGTTCCTTCGCTGGCTTTGTACGCCTCTACAATTACGTTCGCATATTCTATCTTGTATTATTGGCTACGTTCATCTATGAACTCTTCTGGGAGAAGAAACATCTGATCATCAGAGCTGGAACGTTGGTGCTGACGGTGTTCCTTATCCTTCTGCAGTACTTCACTCATTATGAGACCACCGATACATACTACTACAATTACTTCTATCCTTACACATGCATTCTCGACGAAGACCGAAGTGTCTATTTCCGCGAAGTAGCGCACGAAGAAGCTGTCGATGCCCAGGAAAGCGAAAACAATGTACGTAATATAGAATAACTGTCAATATTTAACATTCAATTTTCATCTTTCAACTAATGATGCATCTCCTCCTATCAGCTCAGACCTATCCAACGCCCAAGAACCAGTTGGCAGCCTTCGTGAAAGTGCTGGCAGAAGAGATGGTGCGCCAAGGTGTGGAGGTGACAGTGCTTGCACCGCAGTCTTTGACCACAAGCTGGAAGAACCACATACCGCTTTGTCCACAGCAATACGAGGTGGAGATAGAGACGCCAAATGGCGTACGTAAGATGACAATCTTACGTCCCTTCTCCTTCACTTTTGGACAAGGACGTTTCTTTAAATGGTCTTTGTGGATGGATCGTCATGTCATTGGCCGTGCGGCAAGGAAGCTGATGGTAAAGCCAGACATCGTCTATTCCCATTTCTGGTGGGCTGCAGACCAGATTATCGGCTATGCCGTCAAAAACAAAATTCCGTCCTTCGTCGCATCCGGCGAGGATGAGATCATTGTAGATCGTTTCCTCGGTTCTCAGCGTGTCGAACTGCTTCGCAACCATACGGACGGTGTGATTTGTGTTTCGACAAAGAACCGTGAGGAAAGCATAGCACATGGCTTAACAGTGCCGCAAAAGACCATTGTCCTGCCTAATGCCGTCAACGAAAAAGAATTCTATCAACTCACGAAACGGGTGGTGAGAGAACAGCTGGGTTATAATCAGGACGATTTCATCGTGGCGTTTTGCGGAAGATTCAATAAACGTAAGGGCAGCAGGCGTGTCTCAGAGGCTATCACATTACTATGTGACCCGCAGGTCAAATCCGTGTTTATCGGAGTCGCTGCAGGTGGCAACCACGAAGATCCTGAATGTGAAGGTATTCTTTTTAAAGGTAGCTTGCAGCATCATGAGATAGCGACCTATCTGAATGCCGCTGATGTCTTCGTGCTGCCTTCTCTGGCAGAGGGATGTTCCAATTCCATCGTCGAAGCCATGGCATGCGGTCTGCCAGTCATCTCCTCTAATTTACCTTTCAATTGGGATATCCTCAACGACAGGAATGCCATATTGATAGATCCTAATGATGTGGGGCAGATAGCTGATGCCATCAAACGCATCAAATCTGACCAAGCTCTTCAGAAACGTATGTCAGAAGCTGCTCTGGAGACAGCAAAAGAACTTACCATAACGAATAGAGTTGCCAAAATTATCGATTTCATAAAACTCAAAGCAAGGAAATGAAACATTACAAGATAGCTATTAACTGTATGTTCTGCCAGCCTCGAGGTGGCGGTATTAAGGAATATATCGTCAATCTGACCAATCATCTAGCTAAGGCTGACACGGACAATACCTATATATTATATGTATTAGAGGATCAGTTGGACTTTGCCAAGAGCTTGCTGCCGCAGCGCTTTCGGATAAAGACTTTGCCTTACAATAGCGATTTCCTCTCTGTAGTGCGCCGTAGTCTCTTCTCGCAGCGCTTCTGGACACATGAGGAGGAGACGGAGCAGTTTGACATCTTCCATTCGCCCTTTTTCCATGCTCCGAGGATGAAACGGGCGAAGTTAGTGGTCAGCGACGATATTTGCCTCACAGAGAATATTGCGAAACTTTCCTTGGAACAAGCACCTGCTATTTGGGCAGACAAAATAACTTCCATGCTTGATTCTTTCCACAGAACAGACGGGCGTAAGGCGATTGAAGATAAAGGCTACTCTGTGGCCGAGACTATAAAATATTTGGAACAAGTATACGAGGGTAAATTATGAAGATTGCTATCAATCTTATTTTCTGCGTATATGTTGGTGAACTATGGCCAACAATAATATAACGAAAAAAGTGAGAATAAACTTCATTATTAACAAACAATCCGCACGAGCCACCTGGCTTCCTATTTTAGGCTACGGCGGAAATTTGTACAACAACTATGAAAGTATTACAAATTATTAATGACTTACAAATAGGAGGTGCTCAAAGGTTATTAGCCGATATGCTTCCTTTTCTTCATAAGCGAATTGACGTAGATGTACTTGTTTTACAAGAAAAACAATCACCTTTCGCTAAGCAAATATGCGACTCTGGCGTTTCGCTTCATTGTTTGAATGTCAAATCGTTATATAACCCAGTGACAATTCTCAAAATTAGAGATTTCATTAAAAGACAACCTAAATATGATATTATCCATGTCCACCTTTTTCCGTCCCTTTATTGGACTTCTTTGGCAGTGACAGGTATGCACCAACGACTAGTTTGGACAGAACATAGTACCAGCAATCGGCGACAGCAGAAATTCCTGTTTCGCTATACTGACAGAATGGCTTATTCGCGCTATGACAAAATAATCTGTATCGGCAATTCTACTCGCGACGCATTAATGAGTTGGATTGGATCACAAGACAACGATGGACGTTTCTGTGTCATTGAGAATGGCGTAAATATCGAAAAGTTTAAGAATCCTAATAGAAAGACACAACAGCGTCATACACTGATACAGGTATCACGATTTGAGCCATCTAAGGATCAGGACACGGTTATTAGAGCGATGTCGCAATTGCCTCCCGATATTCAACTCTTGCTCGTTGGTGACGGCAGTCGTCTTGACAAATGTAAAGCTCTTTGCAACAGCTTGAACTTACAAGACAGGGTACATTTCCTCGGCGCGAGAACCGATATCGCTCAACTCCTTTCTCGGGCAGACATCGCCATTCAGTCATCACATTGGGAAGGTTTCGGTCTGACAGCTTTGGAAGCCATGGCAGCAGGACTGCCTGTAATCGCCTCTGATGTAGAGGGAGTCCGTCAAGTTGTCGAAGGGGCTGGATTGCTTTTCCCGCAAGGAGATTCGAAGGCTCTAAGTAAGATAATTATGCAACTTCTTTCAGATGAACATACTTATATGGAAGTATCAAAGCAATGTCTACAACGTTCTCAACAGTACGACATTCAAGAAACAGCAAACAAGTATATCTCTGTATATGAAGATACATTAAATAATAAGTCTTGACGGCGCATGACCTATGTTGAACACAAAAAAAGATTTTAGCATGAAAAAAATATTGTTACTATTATTGTTCTTTGCATCCTTACGAAGCTTTTCTATAGAACAGCCTAATAGGCGTATGCAAATTGATGAGATTATTGTTAACGATACAATCCTGTGTGATTCCATATTGGACAATGTACACCGTATCTATACAACAGACAACAACTCTTTGCAAGGCATTGTATTTCTTGAGGGGAAAAAGATTAATTTAAAATTGGTCAATAATAATAGAAGAAACGTCAGATATTATTTAATAGGAAATGGATTTGTACATCCTTTCAATGAGCCTTTTGGCAAAGCGAAGGTTGATTCTATCTACACTTATGATGGGACACTAGCACCTGGGGATTCGGCGCTTTATACTATAGGTCATCGGAGTATGATCCCTGTTATAGCACATGGAGGCGTACCAGCAGACATGAATGACTCGGTTGCCGTAGCTAAGGCATACTTGGATATGCTATATGCTGGTTTTGATGTCAGTACATGTCTTTCAAACGACATAAACAGTTTTAATGATAAACTGCGAATTGCCGAAACAAAGGGGTTGCAACTAATTATTGGAGAAAAGGACCACACTTCTAATTGGTATAGTAACTTAGTTAATTCCACAGCAACATATAAGTCAGCTATATATGGCTATTACATTGGCGATGAGCCTTTCTTGGAACATGATTCGAGTTCTCATGCAACAATAGACGATTTAGTCCCAATGGTAAATACAATACTTAGTGTAGATTCTTCGGCAATGATTCGCATTTGCCTTAATCCGATCTATTGGCCTGCTATGTGTGTCTATGAGGGGGGACATATGATTTGTTATAATGAAAAAAAATACTCTGATTATATTGATAGTTGTATTCATAAATTAAAGTTAAAGAATATTACTTTCGACAATTATTCAATCAGTACGACCACAGATCCAATTACCGGGGATTCTATAAGAGTTCTCAAACGTCAATGGTTTGACAATTTAGAAATAATCCGTAGCCATTGCATAAAACATCATATTCCCTTCTGTGGATATGTACTCTCAGCTAAGCATTTAACATACTTACTCCCGACAATAGGTACCATGAGGTTACAGATGTATGCCAATCTTGCTTACGGAGCAAAATCTATTGCATATTATACCTATTGGCATAGAAATCTTATGAATGAATTGCCGTATTATGCACCTGTTGATTCATCGGGAAATAGACGTAAAGATCTCTATTATACGCTGAATCGCGTCAATGAAGAAATGGCTCGTGTGAGCCCTCTGTTTGCAGAGGGAACGGTTAAACGTGTATATCATATTAATGAAGCCAGTTCAAACACGCAGGTGAAGTTCTTAACTTCTGAGCATTTGCCAGATAATGTTGATTCCTTAGTGTTTTCAGGGAATAAAGGGGCTATCGCCTCCATCATTACAAAAGGTGACTCCACTTTTTTTGTCATTGTCAACAAGGATTTCAATCAACCCGCCCATCTCCACATCAAGGGGAACAAATACCTGTATCATGTCTCGAAGCTTAATCTCAGCAATGAAGCTATCACAACTGGTGATTACGTCATCGATCCAGGTGATATTATCATATTCAACCTGACATAATGACGAAGTCAGCTACCGATTGTCGAAATTATAATTATATACTGCAAATGAAAAAATTATTCATGGTTGTCAACGAGGATCGTTTCTTCCTGTCGCATCGCAAGGATATCGCCATCGAAGCGCAGCGCCAGGGATGGAATGTCACCATCGTGTGTAAGGACACGGGACAACGACAAGATGTAGAAGCACTTGGACTTAAAATGTTGGAGTTGCCCATCAACCCAACAGGCAAGAACATATCTCAAGAACTGAAAACATTCTTCTTCCTTTGCCGGCTTTATGCCAGCAATAAGGATGCTATTGTTCACCATGTCGGACTGAAGACAATCCTTTGGGGCAGTTTAGCCGCTAAGCTTATTGGCGTGAAGGGCATGGTGAATGCCGTGAGTGGTTTAGGTGTGCTCTTCTCTGGCGAAAAATCTTCTCTTGTGACCAAAGGCGTGATGGCGCTGCTGCGTTTCTCGCATCAGCGATCTGCCGCCAAGGTCATCTTCCAGAATCATGAGGATGAGAGCCTCTTCCAGGGAATGAAGGTCATCAAACCTGCTGACAGCGTATTCATCAAAGGTTCGGGTGTGGATTTAGACGAATATCCCTTCTGCCCTCAGCCTTCGGATGAAGTCATCAAGATTATCTTCACAGCAAGAATGGTCAAGGAGAAAGGAATCGTCGTGCTCCTTGATGCCGCAGAGCAGCTGAGACCGCGTTACGAAAGACGCGTAGAGTTCTGGCTTTGCGGTGGCTTATCGGGTAATCCCAAGGCGATGACGGAAGCGGAGTTGACAGAACGATGCGACGGCAAATACATCCAATGGTTAGGATTCCGAAGCGATGTCAGGGAGCTGCTCATGCAATCGCATATCGTAGCTTTCCCCAGCTACTATCGTGAGGGCGTTCCCAAGTCTCTCATTGAGGCTTGCGCCATAGGTCGTCCCATCGTCACGACAAACTCTGTGGGATGCAAGGACACCGTAGAGGACGGAAAAAATGGTTTCTTAATACCCATCAAGGACAGCGACAGCCTGGCTGCCAAGCTCGCCATACTCATCGAAGACCGTCAGCTCAGAGAGCAGATGGGCAAATGCTCACGGGAGAAAGCTGAAAAGGAGTTCTCGCTGAAGATGGTGGTTGAGAAGCATTTAAACGTTTATGAGCAGCTTGATTGAGAAAAATCAAGGATAAGATATAATAAATCGGTCGTTGGTACGTTATATATATAGTTACGTAACAGAAAACCGATCGACATGTCATCGTACTGGCCATACATTTTGTTGGCATTCGTGATTGGAGCTATCGCCACAGCTGTGACGATACCTCTGATTATTGCTTTTTGTCGTAAGTTCGGTTTCTTTGACCAACCCAATCAGCGCAAGGTACATAAGGCTGCTATTCCGCGATTGGGTGGTATGGCTTTTCTACCTTCGTTAGCCCTGAGTTTTGCGGTGACGATGCTGGTGTACTTCTCCCAGACGATGTCCTATCCCGACTTCCACTACACCTCTGCGCTGATGGTGATAGGTGCGGCGATTGTCTTTGTGGTGGGTGGCATGGATGATTTGCTGGATTTGCCGGCCAACCTGAAATTTGTTATTCTGGCTATTGGCTCTTTGGCGCTGCCCATCTGCAATCTGACGCTCGACAACATGCATGGCTTCTTTGGTCTTTATGCTTTACCGTTGTGGATAGCCTATCCGCTGACGGTGCTGGTGATCATGACCATCGTTAATGCGATTAACCTCATCGATGGCATCGACGGCTTGGCATCGGGTATTTCTGTCATTTGTCTGGCTGTCTTTGTCTATTTGTATGTGGATCTTCGGAATATCGTTTTCGTGGTTATGGCAGCTGCGTTGTTGGGTTCAATCTTGGCTTTCATGGGTTTCAATCTCTTTGGCAAGGTCGGCAAGATGAAGATCTTCATGGGTGATGCCGGCAGCTTGATTCTCGGTTATGTCCTGGCTTACCTGGCTATCAAGTACATGATGGTGACAGAACAGGATATCTACACGGACATCAATCCCATTCTGATACCATATTCATTATTCATCGTGCCTGTCTTTGACCTGGTGCGTGTGGCTTTCACTCGTCTGGCAGCAGGTGAACCCATGTTCCATGCCGACCAGCGTCATATCCATCATATCATGATGCGTTGCGGTCTGACGATGCATCAGGCTTTAGCTGCCATCTTAGGGCTCGTCGTGTTTTTCATCTTTGGTAACCTGTTGTTGGATGATATGCACGTGCCCATCACCATTATCTTCTTCATTGACATCGCTCTCTACCTGATGTTCTTCGTGGTTGCATTCGTGGTGATCGACCGCAAGGAATCGTTCCGCGAGTTAATGGATAGCGAAGTGATACCGTTCTGATTTACACCATATATGAAGATTTTTATGTGTTTTTGTCCACGCTTTATTCATAATGATGAATGATATTCAACTCGTTTAATTTTATAGTCCTGTTCCCACTCATATTCCTGCTCTACTATGCCATCCCAGCAAAGTACGCGAAAGTGCGGAACCTGTTTTTACTCATCGTCAGCTATCTGCTCTATCTACAATGGAAACCTGTCTATGCCCTGATCTTATTGGGCATCACTGTTGTGACCTATTACGCAGCGATAGCCGTAGAAAGGGCGAAACGCCCCAAGGGAATTCTGATAGTAGGGGTAATGCTCGCATTGCTGCCGTTGGTATTCTTCAAATATTTCAATTTTATCAATGACAGCATCAGCCATGCGCTGTCATTGGTCGGGCTGAACTTTCATCTGGCTGGATTGAACTGGGCTGTACCCATCGGTATCTCATTTTTCACTTTTCAGGCGCTGGGCTATTTGTGGGATGTCTATTACAAACGGGATAAGGCAGAACATGATTTCTTCATCTATGCACTGTTCGTCTCTTTCTTTCCGAGCATCCTTTCGGGTCCCATCAACAAGGCATCGCTCGTCATCCCTCAGTTGAGACATTTGCGCCCTTACTTCGATTATAGCAAAGCCGTCGAAGGATTGAAGATGCTGCTATGGGGTATGTTTATGAAGGTGGTGGTGGCCGACCGTGTGGCCTTATATGTAGATACGGTTCTTCCAAGTTACGAGAACTACACTGGTCTGTCGTGCTTCGTGGCGAGCCTGCTCTATTCCGTACAGATTTACGCCGATTTCGCGGGTTATTCGCTGATGGCCATCGGCGTCGGTAAGGTTCTTGGTTTTGAGCTGACAGAGAACTTCCGCCGCCCATACTTTGCCGTCAGCGTCTCCGAATTCTGGCATCGCTGGCACATCTCGCTATCCACCTGGCTCAAGGACTACGTCTATATCCCGTTGGGTGGCAGCCGATGCTCTAAAATGCGCAGCTATTGGAACATCTTCGTGACGTTTCTCGTCAGCGGTATCTGGCATGGAGCTAGCTGGACTTTCATCGTTTGGGGATGCATGCATGGCATTTGTCAGATCATTGAGAAGATGCTGGGTCAGCAGAAGTGCAACTACGGCTGGTTGGGGAAGAGTGTTAAAATCATCGTCACTTTCCTGCTCGTCAATTTTGCTTGGATATTCTTCCGAATGCCAACGCTGGCTGATGCTTGTGGCGTGATTGCCAGAATCTTCGACCCGACATTGCCTTTGACGGTGTATATGAACAGTTTCACGTCCACTGCTTTTATCGCTTTTGGCTTGACAATGCTCATTGTAAAAGACCTCTCAGACGAATTCTTTCCAGAGAAGCTGCACCTGTTTGACAACAAGAACATCTATATCCGCTGGTGTTCCTATTTGTTTATAATTGTTTCAATCATGTTGGTAGGTGTCTTCAGTGCCGACCAGTTTATTTATGCAAATTTCTAAACGATGAAAAGATTCCTTCTTCGCATTGCTATATTCTTCGCCATCTTGGTGGTCATTGACCGCGTAGCAGGTTATGCTTTCTCGTATATGTCTAAGCATTCTAAAGGCGGATATGTGGGACACCATAATTATATCACTGATGGCGTACATGAGGACGTACTGATCTTCGGCTCGTCACGTGCCATCCATCACTATAATCCACAGATTATCGCAGATTCGCTTGGCCTTTCATGTTATAATTGCGGTCAAGACGGCAATGGAATCCTGCTTTTTTATGGTTGGTGGCAGATCATGAAAGAACACCACAAGCCCAAAGTTATCATTTATGATATCACTTCGGCATTCGACCTTCACGTAGGTGAGGATAATCATAAATATCTCGGATGGTTGAAAGAGTCCTATGAACGAGCTAATGTTCGTGAGATTTTCGCGGCTGTAGATAAAACCGAGAAAGTGAAGATGCTGAGTCAGATGTATCGGTACAATTCTAAATTCCATGAGATAGCTGCTGACTTCATACACCCATTACATTTAGTAAAGGAGAACGGATTCCTGCCATTGCAAGGTGAGGTTGACACGATGAGAATAAGAAAGGACAATAACACTCCTGTTGAGAAGATCCAAGATGACTCATTGAAGATTGCGTATATGAATAAGTTTATTGATGATACGGAAGGCGTACTTCTCATCTTTGCCGCCTCTCCTAAGTGGTATGGAAGTGTTCCAGGGGAATTTTCGGCCATCAGAAGTATATGTGAAGAGCGTAACATACCCTTCATTGATTTTTCAAGCGACCCGAAATATGTTCATAACAACGAATATTTCAAGGATGGCACCCATCTGAATGCCCGAGGTGCTGATGAATTTACGCGTGACCTCATCCGGGAATTGAAGAGTCGCGACATTACATATTAGCTCATCTACAAGACGAGCGGGAAACCGTGCCGACATCCTAGGCCTTGGTTTCCCGCTCATGGTTTTGTCTTTATCTTCTGCTGCGAGGCAGCATCCTATCATGGATGTACTTGCCCTAAGGCTTACTTGGCGTAGCTTACAGCTCTTGTCTCGCGGATGACGGTGATCTTCACCTGACCCGGATAGGTCATTTCGTTTTGAATCTTCGTGGCGATGTCGGTCGAGAGTGTTTCGATCTGCTTATCGTCGATCTTGTCGGCTCCGACGATGACGCGCAGTTCGCGACCAGCCTGGATAGCGTAGGTCTTGGTGACACCGGTGTAGCTCATGGCGATGTCCTCCAGATCCTTCAGACGCTTGATGTATGCTTCGGCTATCTCGCGACGAGCACCGGGACGAGCACCGCTGATGGCATCGCAAACCTGCACGATGGGAGCGATGAGTGAGGTCATCTCCATCTCTTCGTGGTGAGCGCCGATGGCATTGCAGATGTCGGGCTTCTCCTTATATTTCTCGGCGAGCTTGGCACCATAGAGTGCGTGTGGCATTTCGGGCTCCTCATCGGGCACTTTACCGATGTCGTGGAGCAGTCCAGCGCGCTTGGCCTTCTTGGCATTGAGACCAAGTTCGGAAGCCATGACGGCACAGAGGTTGGCTGTCTCACGAGCATGCTGCAGCAGGTTCTGTCCGTAGCTCGAACGGTATTTCATCTTACCGACGATGCGAATGAGTTCAGGATGCAGACCGTGTACGCCGAGGTCGATAGCGGTGCGCTTGCCCACTTCCATGATCTCTTCATCAACCTGCTTCTTCACCTTTGCTACCACTTCTTCGATGCGGGCCGGATGGATACGACCGTCAGCAACAAGCTGGTGCAAGGCCAGTCGGGCTATCTCACGGCGGACGGGATCGAAGCCGCTGATGACGATAGCTTCCGGCGTGTCGTCCACGACGATCTCAGTGCCCGTTGCTGCTTCGAGAGCACGGATATTACGACCTTCGCGACCGATGACGCGTCCCTTGACATCGTCGTTGTCGATGTGGAACACGGTGACGCTATTCTCGACAGCGGTTTCTGTGGCCACACGCTGGATGGTCTGAATGACGATGCGCTTGGCTTCCTTGTTGGCTGTCATCTTGGCGTCGTCCATGATCTCGTTGATGTAGCTTGCGGCGGCAGTCTTGGCTTCGTCCTTGAGTGTCTCCACCAGACGTTCCTTAGCTTCCTCGGCGGTGAGTCCGCTGATCTTCTCCAGCTGAGTACGTTCCTGTGCGATGAGGCTTTCGAGACGCTGTCCGAGCTCTTCCTCTTTCTTTTGTAGGATGGCCTGCTGCTGTTCGATGCGTTTGCGTTCGTTCTCCTGTTCCGTCTTGCGGCGTGTGAGTTCGTCCTGCCGCTGGTTGAGGCTGATTTCGCGCTGTTTCAGGCGATTCTCGCTCTGCTGGATCTGTTGGTTGCGCTGCTGCACTTCCTTCTCGAGTTCAGCTTTCTTGTTGAGGAACTTCTCCTTCACTTCGAGCAGTTTCTTCTGTTTGATGACTTCAGCGTCCTTCTTAGCTTCTTCGTGCAGCTTCTTCATCTTGTTGGGCCTGGTGTGGCGATACCAGACGATCTGGTAGATGAGCACGGCCGCTGCGATGACAGCTGAGGCAATGGTGATTATCAATCCTAATGTTGACATTTGTTTGTTTGTGGGTTTAAATATAAAACAATGCGACGCTCCAACCTTCTCCTCGGCTTCGCAGAGCGGAGCACGCCGGAGTGGGGTGGTGCGTCGGTAGTGATTTCAGATGGGTGAGTGTCTCTGTTGGGGACAGGCCGTTACGACTTACTTCAGGGCGCTGTTGATCTCGTTGACGAGACCGTTGAGGGTGGCCATGATGGGTTGTATGTTTCCGTTGGCGGATTCCTTCTGCAGGCGAACGGCGATGTCGAGCACCGTCATGAGCAGATAGGTCGTCACGTTCTGACCCGGGAAGTGGTTGGCATAGTAGCTGTAACGTTGGTTGATCAGCTTCTCTGCATCGCGGTAAAAGAGCTCTTCATCACGCTTTATGGTGATGGAAAAGCTCTGTCCGCCCAGTTTGAGGGTTATCTGAAAGGTATCGCTGATTTCCATTTATTGTCTTCTCCTATTGTTGTATGCCCATAGTCTTGAGCAATGCGATACACTTATCTACGTCGCGCACCAGATGGTTGATACGCTGTCGGGCCATGGCGATGTCTCCGTCGCCGACCTCCAGCATCTTGGCCATCTTGAGGTTTTTGTATTCGGCTTCAAGGTCCTTACACTTTTGCTTGAACGTCTGAAGTTCATTGTCCTTGGAAACGAGCTCATTAAGCAACTCCTCATTCTCTTCCTTCTGCTGTTGGAACTTGAGGATGAGTTGCCGTGTGCGGGTCTCCAGAAGACGTATGGTTTTCTCTTCTTCGGCGGTCATAGTGTTCCTTTTCTGCCTAAAATATAGTTTTTACGGCACAAAGATAGCGAACCTTTTCGGTTTATGCAAGTTTTTTAGCGCTATTTTACTTTTTCGTGGCTTCATCGATGTCTGCGCGCTTCTCTTTTTTGGCGAGCATGACGGTCGTATGGACGTATTCTGTCATCCATTTTTCGGAGAAACCGAGCATCTGCTGATACTTTCGCACACCGGCTACGGTGCGGCGCACGTTCTCGTCTTTCCAATCGTTCTTGGTCATGATATCGTGTACCGTTTTCTCGGTCATGGTGAGCAAGGCGCCCCTCATGAACGACGGCAGACGGAACTTCCACTGCATGAGGTTGCCCATGAGCATCATCAGATCCTGCGAGAAACCTTGGAACTGCAACAGGTAGGGTTGCACGTCCTGGATCTTCTTGCAACGTTTCTTCAAACTGGCGTCAATCTCAGGGGTGAAGGTGTCGCTGATGCCGTAGATCTCAGTGAGCATGGTGTTGCAGCGCTTCTTCTCGGCAAGGCCCAGCTTATTGTTCAGCGTCGGCACTTTCAGCGTCTGCTTGAACACACGGAGGTCGGGCAGGGCTGCCAGGTTGGTAATACCTACTTGTGAAGCCAGGGATGCCTGGAGATAAACACGGATGAGCGTCATGAAATCTTCCATGCCGCCCACTTTGGTCGTCTCGGTCTCTTTACGACCGAATAATTTGCTAAGGAATGACATATTTTTAGTTGTTTATTTGCGTTTTGCCGTGCAAAGATACGCTATTTTAAGGTCGTTGCCAAAGAAATGCGCTCCTTTTTGATGTTTTCCTGATGAAAAGTTCATATTTTCTCAAAAACTATTGCTACCTTTGCACCGCAATTCATGCGCGCACGACGCGTTCCTTTTATATACATAGCGTTAACATCAAAAAATAATTTATAATATGGCAGATTACGTCGACGAAGAAAGAAAGGACATGGAAGAATCCTCCGGGATTGACTTCCGCATGGTTTGGTCCATCATTGTGTTGAACTGGTACTGGTTCATCATCTCTGCTGTGGTATGTTTGGGATTGGCTTACGCCTATCTCCGTTATCAGCATCCGGTTTATCAGTCTTCAGCCAAGATCCTGATCAAGGATGACAACAACAACCGTAAGAACTCGGGACAAGGCTTGAGCATTGATCAGCTGGGTATCATCACCAACACCAACGGTTTCGAGAACGAGTTGGAGATTATCAGCTCGACGGCTGTAGCCACTCGTGCCGTGAAGGCGTTGAAGCTCTATGTCACTTACACCATCGAGGGCCGTGTCACCGAAGCTGAGCTTTACAAGAACAGCCCGGTGCTCGTTGACCTGGAAGAGAGTCGTCTGGAAATGTTGAAGACGGCCATTCCCGTTGAGATGGTTAAGACGGGGAAGGACAAGATCCGCGTTTCCATCAGCCTTCCCTCGAAGGGCGACGAACCCGATGTCGTTTCGCGTGAGCTGACGTCTTTCCCCAGCGTGGTGAACACGAAAGTGGGTAAGATTATGTTCTCGCGCAATCCCGGCTTCAACTTCCCCGACCGCAAGATCACGGCTGTCATCTATCCGCCCGTCAGCATGGGTCGTGTCTATGCTCGTCGCCTACGTGCTGAACCGACGTCGAAGATGACCAGTGTGGCTGTGCTCTCGATCCTCGACACTTCCGTGGAACGTGCTCAGGATTACCTCGGACAGCTCGTTACCTCTTATAATGAGGATGCCAACGAGGACAAGAACGAGGTGGCACAGAAGACCGAGGAGTTCATCAAGGAACGTATCGAGGTCATTCAGGGCGAACTCGGAGAAACCGAAGGTCGCATCGAGGGCTTCAAGCGCAGCAACGAACTCACGAACCTTCCCTCCGACGCTACTGCAGCGCTGTCGCAGTCCACGGAGTTCCAGAAGAAGCAGGTGGACATCCAAACGCAGATGAGCCTCGTCAAGTCGTTGCTCGACTACGTGCAGAACCCCACCAACTGCCTCACGCTCATCCCGGCTAACATCGGCATCAGCAATGCCAGCGCCAACGAGATGATCAAGGACTACAACACGAAGGTGCTCAACCGCAACCGTCTCATCCGTGGCTCGTCGGAGAACTCTCCCGCCGTCCTGCAGGTGACGGATGAAGTGCAGGCTTTGTGGGAGGCTGTCGGACAGCAGCTCCGCGCCATTTATCGCGATTTGCAGATTCAGAAGAACTCCATCGACAACCAGTATGCCCTCTTTGCCGGCAAGGTCAGCAACACGCCGACGCAGGAACGTGCCATGAACGATATGGGACGTCAGCAGCAGATCAAGGCCAGCCTCTATCTGATGTTGTTGGAACGTCGCGAGGAGAACTACATCTCACTCGTCTCCACGGCCAACAAAGCTCGTATCATCGACCAGCCTCAGTTCGACGGCAAGGTCAGCCCGAAGAGCAAGCTGATTCTCTTGGCAGCTCTCCTCATAGGACTGTTCCTGCCTTTGGTGCTGTTCTATCTGCGTGAGATGTTGCGCTTCCGCATCGAAGGCCGCGACGATCTGGAGAAGGCCACCAAGGTGCCCATCGTTGCCGACATCCCCTTGACGGACAAGTTAGCCGACGGCGAACGTGCCATCGTGGTGAAGGAGAACAAGAACAATATGATGGAAGAGGCTTTCCGCGGACTGCGTACCAACCTGCGCTTCCTGCTCGGTAAGGGCGAGAAGGTCATTTGTACTACGTCCACCGTGCCTGGTGAAGGTAAGACGTTCGTGGCCACGAACCTCGCCATGTCCTTGGCATTGCTGGGCAAGAAAGTCATCATCATCGGTCTGGATATCCGTAAGCCGCGTCTGGTGAAGCTCTTCGGCCTGCCTTCGAGCAAGCATGGTATCACCAGCTACCTGGCTGGCGACACGGCTGATTTCGACCTCTTGGAGGAGCAGATCGTCAAGGGTGTGCATAATCCCAATCTCGATGTGCTGCCTGCCGGTATCATCCCGCCGAACCCCGGTGAACTGATCACTCGCGACCTCCTTGACAAGGCTGTTGACTACCTGAAGACGAAGTACGACTACATCGTCCTCGACACGCCTCCCGTTGGTTTGGTCAGCGATACCTTCGAGTTAGGTCGTCTTGTTGACGTCACCTTCTTCGTCGTTCGTTCTGAGGTTACGACCAAGGCTGATGTCGATGTCATCAACCGCACTGTTCGCGATGGCAAGATGCCTAAGGTGAACCTCGTGTTCAACGGTGTCAACTTGAAGAAGAAGAAATATGGCTTCTACTATGGCTACGGCAAGTACGGCGGCTATAGCAAGTATGGCACCTACTACGGACGCTATGGTCACTACGGTTCCTATGGTCACTACGGTGATGCTTCCAGCAAGAGTGAACATGTAGAGAAGTAACAAAAAAAGCCCCGCCATCCGGCGGGGCTTTATTGTCTCTAGAATCTCTAGAAAATCTAGATCATCTAGAAAATCTAGAAATTAGGGATTCTTTTTTGTTGCCGTCAGATTGACGATTGAGATGGCGAGGGCTGTGACGGAGGCGAGGGCGCTGATGACGCTGCCGCCGACACCGAGGAAGGTAGAGAATGCGGAGCTCTTCACGTTCTGGCTCTTGTTGGGCTGCACGTAGATGAGGTCATTCTGCTGGACGTAGAAAGCGGGATTGTCGAAGATGTCGGTGGAGGTGAGGTCGAGGTGATACTTCGAGCGCTTGCCGTTCTCTTCGCGATAGAGCGTCACTTCCTTGCGCAGGGCCTGATCGCTGACGTCACCGCACTGCGAGAGAACGTCGAGAACCGTGTTGCGCTCCGAGGTCAGGCTGACCACATGCGGGCTCTTGACGGCACCGAGTACGGCAACACGAGCATTCAGCAGGCGCACCGTCACCTCCGGTTCGCGG
>Ga0247611_10001714_pt1 | contig 38390 bp, 33 predicted proteins | sample 177DNAGHGhighgp2_FD_192422 | JGI IMG/M metagenome (GOLD analysis project Ga0247611, IMG submission 192422) | Sheep rumen microbial communities from Palmerston North, Manawatu-Wanganui, New Zealand - 1770 DNA GHGhigh gp2 | ecosystem: Host-associated > Mammals > Digestive system > Stomach > Rumen... | reverse complement strand
ATCTTACCTGCTGCATATTGTTTTTCTTGGTATAAAACCATTAATGGGAAAAAGTCTTGGGTAGATGCTACATTATTAGAAACAGCTGCTGATAATACCACACTTTCTCCATATCTTACTAGACAAGCACCAGATGCTTGTTTAGCAACTTCTCCGATTTCTATTACAAGAGGACGTCCTGCCCAGTTGTATTCGAAGCGTTTAATCTCACTCATCTTCGTTATTTCTCCTTAATTTTAAATAGTCCTTAAACATTATAACATAATGGCTTTAAAAAAACATTATAAAATTTAATTAATTTATCATAAATAAGAAAAAAGCATCCTAATAAAAGGATGCCTTCGATTACTTACGTAAACCTAATTTTTCAACTAAAGCTTCATATCTCTTAAGATCTTGTTTCTTTAAGTAGTTTAATAAAGATTTTCTATGACCAATCTTGATCATTAAACCACGCTTAGAAGCGAAATCATGAATATGATAATTGAAGTGATCATTTAATTCATTAATTTCATAAGTTAATAAAGCTACTTGTACTTCAACAGAACCTGTATCCTTATCATTCTTACCAAAATCTTTAATAATTTTAGCTTTTACTTCAGCAGTTAATGCCATATTAAGTTCCTCCTTGTAATAATAAATATTTGCGTAAAACCAAGTATATAAATGGAGTATTTATAAACCTAGTAAAACGTACGATGCTATTATATTATAAACATTTATATTTTTCAATAACTATTTTTATTTTGTTAAATATAATTCTCCAGCAAGGCTTAAACAAGTCTCTTTATCAGCCTTTAATTGATTAATTAATTCTTCTTTTGAAGCATATTTTTTCTCATCTCTTATTTTAGTTAAGAAAAATACTTCAATAGTATTATCATAAATATCTTCATCAAAATTAAATATATGAACTTCAAGCTCTAATTTATCTTTAAAATTAAATGTTGGATTATGACCAATATTAGCCATACCTAGATGAGGTATTCCATCAACTAGCACATTTGCAAAATATACACCAGGTGCTGGTAAGAAATAATTTTTATAATCAATATTAGCTGTTGGGAAACCAATTAATCTACCTAATTGATTACCATATTTAACCTTACCAGTAATAGAAAATATTCTACCTAATAATCTATTAGCTTCCTTTACATTACCTGTTGATATCAATTCTCTAATATAAGTTGATGATACTCTTACATCATCAAAAACGAATTTTTTAACTTCGTAAAATTCAAATTCCTTTGCCAAATCAGAAATATTACCTTCGGCTCTTCTACCAAATGTAAAATCATATCCACATACAATTGATTTAATATTCAGCAATTTTAATTTAGATATAAATTCTTCCTTTGTCATTTGGCTTAATTCTTCTGTAAATTCTATAACTATTAAATAATCTACACCAAATCTAGCTATAATATCAGATTTTTTCTCTAGTGGTGTAACTAAAGGATAGTTAGGTATTTTCTTTAAGAATACAGATGGATGAGGATAGAATGTTAAAACTGCAGATTTATATCCATGTCTTTTACATTCATAAATTAGCTTTTGATGTCCTAAATGTACTCCATCAAAGTTTCCGATTGCTGCACATACAGGCTCTGGAAGAGGTGTGAAATTTTGATCTTTAATGAATATACTTTTCACTTAAATCACCTACAATATCAAAATTGGTTTATATTTGTTTTCCTCAATTTGTTCGTATACTGCTATTATATCACATTTATTAATAACAAAAAAGACACCTTTTATAGTGGTTTGTCTATTATCTAAAGTTATTCCATTCTTTACTAATTTGGCAATATAATCATCTACCTCAACCCTTGGAAAATCGAAGAATTTATCGATTGGTATTATATCATCTTTAGTAATAGAATCTAATTCTTTAGAATCTTTTATATCTAAATTCTCTATTTTAGTTCTTCTTAATTCTTTTATTATAGCATCAGAATTTAATAATAAGCCTAAATCTCTTGCGAAACTTCTAACATAGAAGCCTTTAGAAACATTTAATCTTATTATACATTCCTTTAATTCTTTATTATATTCAATTAATTCAATATCATTAATTTTAATTTTTCTTTTTTCAACTTCTACTTCAATACCTTTTTTTTGGTATTCATATAATTTTTTACCATTAATTTTTATTGCTGAAGTCATAGGTGGTAATTGATATTCTTCATCTTTTAATTTATTAATAGCATTTAATAATGAATTATAATCAAATTCATTATATTTACCATCTGATACATTACCATCTGTATCTAGTGTAACACTTGTTTTTCCAAATATAATAGTCGCAATATATTCTTTATTGTGTTCATTAATTAATTTCATAAGCTTTAATGCTTTATTACAGCCTATTACCATTAATCCAGTCGCATTTGGATCTAGAGTTCCATTATGTCCTGTCTTATCTAAATTTAGATTTTTTCTTATTTTATTACAAACACTAAAGCTTGTTATACCTTTTGGTTTATCAACTAATATAAAACCATTCATAATCAAGCCTCATTTGTATAAATAACCATTATTTTACCCTCTAGTGTAACATATGGATTATTTATTATTTCATTTGATATACATAATGGGTCATTTCTTTTTAAATTATATTTAGATAAATTATATTTAAATCCAACTAAAGAAATAATTGTATTATCATCTAAAGAAAAGAATGATACGAATTGATAATTTGCATATGGTTTAAACGATTCCTTTTTGATTTCAATTAATGAATTATCATCAATCATTTTTATATTATTATAATTATTTAATAATATTAAATTAGAATAAAAATGCTCTATTCTTTTTCCTTTTATTCCACCTAAAATAATTATTTCATCATAATTCTTAACTAAATTAATAGCCTCTAATGTATCTGTTTCATCCTTTATTCTATTTAATTTAATTATTTTTTTGGAATTATTTTTTATTAATTCAAATTCATTATCATTAACTGAATCAAAATCTCCTATTGATATATCTAAATTAATACCTTGATTAATAGCATTTAATGCTCCTCTATCAACGCCTATTATGAAGGCGTTATTTAAATATTCTTTATTAATTTTTTCGATATTAAATAAAATTAATACTGCCCTCATATAAGCTCCTTTATTTTAAATATACAACAGTTACTCCATTTAAACCTTCGCCCTCGCCACCATATCTATAGCTCTTAACATATGGGCAATTTTTTAAATATTCTTGTACTGCTTTTCTAATAGCTCCTGTACCAAAGCCGTGGATAATAGTTACCTGATGAAGATTACCTAATATTGCTTGATCTAGATAATCATCCATTAAAGTCTTAACCTCTTCATATCTTTTACCTCTTAAATCTAGAGATAATGTAGCATGGCTTGATGGATTATATCCAGACATTCTCGTTTCCTTTTTAGGTTTTTCTACAGGTTTTGCAGATAATGTTAATTCTGATTTTTTAAATTCCATTTGGAATTGTCCTATATTAACATAATATTTATCATTTTTGATTTTATTTATAGTTCCATATTTTTGATAAGATTTAATATATACATAATCTCCTACATTTAATTCATCATTAAATATAGCCTCATCATCATTTTTAACATCAAGGCTTCTTGTCTTTCTAGTTAATTCAGCTAATTGATGTTCTTTAAAATTCTCTTCAGACATATTTTTAATTTCATCAATTAAATTTGTTGCCTCATCTTTAGCATCCTTTAATATTTCATTAGCTTTTTGTTTAGCTTCATTTATAATCTTATCAGTTCTTTTAACTAAATCTAATTTTTCTCTATTTGCATCTGCAACAAGCTTTTTATATTTTTCTATTTCTCTTTCTAATTCTTCTTGTTCTTTTCTAGTTTTAGTCATTTCCTCTTCTAGATTCCCGATTAGATTACTAGATTCAGATGATAGATTATTAAGCTCATTTCTTGCATGATCAATGATTTTTTCATTTAGTCCTAATCTTTTTGCAATTTCAATTGCGTTAGATTTACCTGGTACACCTAATAATAATCTATATGTAGGCATTAATGTTTCTGTATTAAATTCTACAGATGAATTAATAATGCCTTCATTATTATATGCATAATTCTTTAATTCACTATAATGTGTAGTTGCAATAACCTTAGCTTCTGCATTTTTTAAATAATCAATTATTGATATTGCAAGACCAGATCCTTCCTTAGGGTCAGTACCACTTCCTAATTCATCTAATAATATTAATGAATTAAAGCTTATTGTATCTATAATTTTTACAATATTTGTCATATGACTTGAGAATGTAGATAATGATTGTTCAATTGATTGTTCATCACCTATATCAGCTAATATATCTTCAAAATAACCAAATTTTGAATCTAAACTAGCTGGTACCATCATTCCGTTATAAACCATTAAATGTAATAATCCAATTGTTTTTAACGCAACTGTTTTACCACCTGTATTAGGTCCTGTAATAATAATTACTGAATATTTTTTACCAATTTCACAATCGATTGGTACACATTTTTCTCTATCGATTAATGGATGTTTAGCTTTTTTAATATCAAATGCTTGTTTATTTTCTAATTTAACATCATTATAGCCTAAATCTTTAGCCATTAATGCTTTAGCATAAATGATATCTAATTTAGTTAATATTTCTAAATTATTTAATAATGTATCTGCTTCAGCAGCTACTAATAATGATAAATTTTTTAATATTATTTGAATTTGTTTTTTCTCTTCTGCTAAATACGAATCTATTTGATTTGCAGTTTCAAGTGTAGATTCAGGCTCGATATAGGCTGTAGTATTTGATGATGATACATCATGTACTATACCCTTAAAACTATTTTTATATTCGATTTTTACTGGAAGACACATTCTTCCATCTCTTTGTACTATTAATGTTTCTGTTAGCATAGATGCTTTAGTTTGTAATAATTCACTTAATTTAGCTCTTAATCTATTTTCTAATGATTTTAAGCTTCTTCTTACTATAAATAATTCTTTAGATGCATTATCTACTACAATTCCTTCTTCATTAATGGCTAATGTTATACTTGTTTTTAAAGCTTTTGGAGTTTCAATATTAGATACAATTTCTTTTAATGATTCACAATTACATTTTATAGTATCTAATGATTTAAAGAATTTAATAACATTTTCTCCGGCATCTATTAGACCTACAATATTTAATAATTCTTGTTCATTTAATATACCCTGAGCCTTTGTTCTAGATAAGGCTGGCTTAACATCATATAAGCCACCCAAAGGTATATCAGATAATTTAATAATTGAATCAAATGCTTCTTTTGTATTCTTTTGAGCTAACTCAATTTCATTAAATGACATATTTAATTCTGTATTTAAAATTAAGCTTTTAGCATAATCTGTTTTAGCATAATTTTTTAATATATCTAGAATCTTATCAAATTCTAATGTTTTAGTATGATACATCTTAACCTCCAAAATAAAAATATAGGACAAAACCTATATTTTTAAACTTAATTGAGTATTTTTATCCTTGTTCTTTTTCTCGTATTCTCTTGGAATAAAATCAATATTTTCTTTTAAATCACTATATGTAATAATATTTGTTCCATAAACATCTGTTGTAGGATGAACAAATTCCATTTCACATTCGTTAATATATCTTAATAATGATCTAGCACCTGGATAAATTATATATAATTTTTTAGGTAATTTTTCATCAAATTCCTTTGGTAATTCCATACGCATTAATTCTTCAATATCAGGAACAAAATTCATAGATTCATCATTGAATGATTTTCTAATTTGCCATTTTACTGAGTTATTAACACAAATTTCATATCCACTATGGTTATCTACGACTTTAATATAATAAGAAAAGCTTTTTGTTCTTAATATAAAATCATATGCATGTCTAGTTTCCTTTTTAGTGTCATATTCAATTTTAATAAGTTCACTATTATCTTTATCTAGCATTACTACTTCGGTTAATACATCTTCAACATCCTTAAACATCCTTTTAATTCTATTCTTATTTAATTGATTAAAGAATATTATTAAAAAAATGATAACTGATATTAAAAATACTATAACGCCAGCTGAAATAAAGATAAAAATTGGAATTATAAAAAACATAAAAATCACCTAATCTTTTTTTGTTTTTAGCTTAATTAAAATAATTATAATTAAAACAATATAATCTAGTAGACCTAAGCCTAATGGTATAAATGCTATTAACAAGACATTTTCATTATTTCTCATAGCCCCTAGCAATAACATTATTGTGCCTAATGAGAATAATACAAATCCTAATATCATAAATATTTGGAATAATAATTTATTTTTCATTCTTTACACCATTATTTATTATATCTTCTACTTTTATACCAATTTCAGTTGTATTTAAACCTTTAAATTCATCTTTTCTAATAGGCTTATGTACTATTATTTTTACATTTTTTCTCTTATATCTTTTTCTTTTTGATATTTCAGATGAGCCTATTATGCTGATAGGAAGAATAGTCGCACCAGTCTTAGTTACTAATTTATAAGCACCAGCTCTTAATGATACCATTTCTTCATCATCTCTAGTTTTTATTCCACCTTCTGGGAATATAATCATTGAAACACCTGATTTTATTTTATTTATAGCATCTATTATTTGCTTAACTGCTTCTCTATCATTATCTCTATCTAATGCGATAGCACCAAATGTCAATTGGATATTTTTCATTACCCAATTTTGAAATAATGATTTCTTACCAACTGCAGTTAATCTTCTATGTAATGCTGAATAAATCAATAATGGATCCATATTAGATTTATGATTTGCATATACAACAAATGTTTCTTCTTGATTTGGTATATTTTCTTTACCTTCTACTGTTATTTTAACATGATAGAAAGCTATAAATAAATTTACAGCATTTTTTAAAATAAAATGTCTAAATTTACCTGTAGGATTCTTTCTTGGTGCACAAGCTGTAAGTATTAAGAAGAATACTACAACTGTAATAACTGCAAGCAATAATGCGATTAATATCCATATTGCTATAAACCACATACCTGGAGATGGAATTAGATTTAATAAGAATGTGTAACCTACGGTTAATATTAATATTAAAAATATTAAAAACATTATCTCACCTTCTCATATATTGTGTATCTAACTAATTCAGATACATTTTCCCATATTAATTTATATTCATCAAAATTAATTTTAGGGAAATATCTATCTCCTTCATGGCTTCCTTTTATAAATGAAATATATAATCTATCAGCATAAGGTAGTGATAATTTGTAAATTGTAGCACCACCTACTACCCATAATTCTTCTTCAGGATTATTATTTAAAAATTCAAAAATGTCATAAACCATTTCTACGCCATCAATTTTTAAATTTTTATCGATAGTGGCAACATAGATTTTGCCATATGGTAGTGGCTTATCTTTATAATAGCCCTTTAATGAAAAATATGTTGTATCTCCCATTAAAACTACTTTTCCTTTAGTTTTAGATTTGTAATATAATAAATCTTCTTTTATATGCCAAGGGATTTTATCACCATTTCCAACTAGGTTATTTTCATCCATAGCCCAAATTAAATTAATCATTATACTGCCACCTTACCCTTAATTCTTCCATGTGGATTATAATTTTCTAATTCAAAATCCTCATATTTAAAATCAAAAATTGATTTAACATTAGGATTAATTTTCATTGTAGGTAATTCTCTTGGTTCTCTTGATAATTGTAAATTAATTTGTTCTAAGTGATTTAAATAGATATGTGCATCACCTAGAGTATGTACAAATACACCAGGTTTTAATCCTGTAACCTGTGCAATCATCATTGTGAATAATGCATATGATGCAATATTAAATGGAACACCTAAGAATACATCTGCAGATCTTTGGTATAGTTGACAAGATAATTTGCCATCGTTTACATAAAATTGCATAAAGCAATGACATGGAGGTAGGGCCATATCTTTTATTTCTGGTACATTCCAAGCTGATATAATTAATCTTCTGCTTGTAGGATTATTTTTAATTTGGTTAATTAAATCATTTAATTGATCTACACCACCAAAATTTCTCCATTGTTTACCATAAACAGGTCCTAAATTGCCCCATTCTTTCGCAAATTCATCTGATTCTTTTATTTTTTGAGCGAATTCTTCTATTGTTTCACCCTTAAATGCATCAGATTTTTTATAAATATCATATGGCCAATCATTCCAGATTCTAACATCATTATCTACTAGATATTTAATGTTAGTTGATCCTGATATAAACCATAATAATTCATGGATAATACTTTTTAAATGCACCTTTTTAGTTGTTACAAGAGGAAATCCCTTACTTAAATCAAAGCGCATTTGATAACCAAAATAAGAGATAGTGCCAGTACCTGTTCTATCTTCTTTTTTAGTTCCATAGTCTAAAATTGTTTTACATAAATCTAAATATTGTTTCATAAAATAGTCACCTTTTTTATTATACAATAAAAAAAATGAAATTAAAAGAAGAGATAATAAAAACAGGCTCTTGGCCTGTCATGTTTTAGAAATATTAGGGTTTAATCCATTTTTTCTTGTTCTTTTTCTTTTAATATTTCATCGCTACTAATTGATCTATCAAAGAAAAAGATTCTTTCTGCAATGAGTTCATTTATTGGAACATAGGCACCAGAAGCCAATTGTTCAGTGTGTGGATATATTCTTCCTTTTATTCCTACTCTGCTTCCTTTAGAAAGTGTTTCACTTGCTAGTTCAGCTAAGAAATCCCATAATGTTACCTTTAAGAAATCTGTATCATATGTTCCTTCAGAATTTTTAAATTCTCTTGTTACAGCTAAATCTAAGTGAACGACCTTCTTATTTTCAGCAACTTCCTTTAGCTCAATATCTTTAGAGATAACACCCACAAGCATAAGGTAATTGTACATTTAAAAATCCTCCTTTCAATTCTTTATATCACTTATAAAAAGAAATATAAAATTGCATTAATTGCAATAAATTATAATGGTTTTATTTTTTTATAAAAAATGAGGATTATTAAATAAAAAAAGCTGATTAATTTATATTTTAATCAGCTTTTTAGAAAAAATTATTAATTGTATTAATTATTGTTAATCAATAGAATTTAATGCAATTTTAATCATATTGATAAAATTATTTTGTCTTTCCTCAGATGTAGTTATTTTATCATCTACAAATGAATCAGATATAGTTAAAATACATGCAGCATTTTTATTTAATGCTTTAGCATTAGAAAACAATGCAAAGCTTTCCATCTCTACTGCTTCACAGTTATATTTATCCTTTAATTCAACCCAATGATTTGAATTAGTTGAATAAAATACATCTGATGAATTAATAATAGCCTTTTTTAAATCTATATTTAATTTTTTAGCAGATTTAATAAGTTTATTATTGATTTGGGTAGATGGAGTTTGAAATTTATTTTTAAATCCAAATGCTATTTTAGCATAATTAGATTCAGAAAATGCCTTTGATACTAATACTGTATCATATACATTTAATCTATTAGTATAAGAACCAGCAGAGCCTACTCTAATTATAGTATCAACATCATAAAAATTATATAATTCATATGAATAAATACCAATTGATGGCATACCCATTCCTGATGCCATTACTGTTACTCTTTTACCATTAAAAAAGCCTGTATAACCTAGCATATTTCTAACTGTATTTATAGTTATTACATCACTTAAGAATGTATCAGCAATAAATTTAGCACGTAGTGGATCTCCAGGCATTAAAACAGTTTTAGCAATTAATGATTTATCTTTACATTCGTTATGTGGTGTAGGGATATTACTCATTTTCGTATTCCTCCATTATTTTAACTCCTGCAGAACAACCAATTCTATTAGCTCCAGCTTGAATCATAGCTTCAAAATCAGCTTTTGATCTAATACCACCTGATGCCTTAACGCCCATTTCGTTTCCAACTGTTTCTCTCATTAATTTAACATCAGCTACTGTAGCACCATTTGTACCAAACCCTGTTGATGTTTTAACAAAATCAGCACCTGCCTCTTTTGCCATTTTACATACTTCTATTTTTTCTTCATCAGTTAAATAGCATGTTTCAATTATTACCTTAACTAAAACACCATTAGCAGCCTTAACAACAGCTTTTATATCTTCTAAAACTGCATCATATTCATGATTTTTAGCTAATCCTACATTAATAACCATATCAACTTCATCAGCACCATCAGCTATAGCTTTAGTTGTTTCATAAGCTTTAACATCAGATGTATTAGCACCTAGTGGAAATCCGATAACTGTACAAACCTTAACGTCTGTACCCTTTAATAATTCATGTGCAAATTCAACATAGAATGGATTAACACAAACAGAGGCAAAATGATATTTATTTGCCTCTGCACATAGATTTATTATTTCACTTGGTGTTGCTGTTGCTTTTAATAATGTATGATCAATATATTTTGATTTTTCCATTTTTTATCTCCTAAATATCTAATATTCTATCAATAGATAAGAAATCTAGCTTCGCAGCAAGTGGAGCGAATTTTTCTTTACATAATAATTTATGTAATTTTTTTACATATTTTGGTTCTAGTAATTGAATATCACCATAGCCATCTATTGGTTGGAACATTTTTTCAGCTTTAGACATAACCTCGCTCATTGGTATATATCTTAATACTTTATTATCATCTAATAATAAAATATCTACTGCAGGTGGTAATATAAATGCATGATCACCATCCCATTTTATTCCAACATAAGCACTTCTTGATTTATCTGTATGTAAGAAAATATAATTTGTAATATTAATCTTATCATTATCCATAGTTAATTCAAGACGCTTTCTCTTTTGTAAATAGCCATATACCATAGATAGAGCTTGTGGGTCTAAATTGTTAAATTTAGATACAGCCTCAGGATATCTATCAGCATAAGCCTTTTTCCATGAGCTAAATGTTTTAATTAAATAAGGTCTTCTAAATGATATTACATCTTCTAATGCTTGATTAAATACTAAGAATCTAAATCTCTTACAGATTTCTTCTATAATATCTAATAATATTTCACATGCATAATCTGATAATAATACATCAAATTCAACATAGAAATTAACATCAAAATATTTAGGGCTTAATTTCTCAATATGAGGAATTACTGCCTTATCAGACATAACGAATTTAGCTTCAAAATTTAAAACATGGTGATGATATAGATATACTAATGGGCCTGATGCACCATTTCTTTCAGATGGAGTTATATTAGGATTTGCGACAAGATAGGTAATTAAGTCTGTCTTCTCATAAATTCTAGTACCTTCTTTTAGAAAGTAAAATCTGAATTCCATATCATCACCTCTTTTCTATTATTTATAGCATTATTAATATATTTTAGCATTAAATTATCTTAATGTCAAAATACTAAGCTCATTTATTACTTATTTAATATAGATTTACATCTTGGACATAATTCATTTTCATCAATTGATGGAACTATCATCCAGCATCTTGCACATGTAGCACCAATTGCAGGAGCTACATTAACCTTAAATTCATTTCCTTCTACATATTCTAATTGAGATACGATTAATAATTGTTTTGCATTATCTTTTACTAATTCAAATACCTCATTAGCTTTTTTATCCATAGTTAATGTTAATTTAGCATTGAAGCTCTTACCGATAATATTTTGGCTTCTTGCTTCCTCAAGTGCTTTATTAACTACATCACGATATTTCATAAATTCATCGATTTTTTCTTCTAATTTAGTATCAAGGTCTAAATTAGCATTTGGCATATCAGTTAAATATACATCCTCTTCAGTATGATATGGTAAGATATCGTATGCTTCACTCATTGTATGAGGTAAGATTGGAGCTAATAATTTAATTAAAGCTTCAAGGATTTGATAGAATACAGTTTGAACTGATAATCTTTCATCACTCTTTGGATCTTCAATATATAAAATATCCTTTGTGAAATCTAGATAGAATGAAGATAATAATGTTATATAAGCATTAACTTCTCTATATACTTCGCCAAAATTGAATTTTTCATAATTGGTCTTAACACTATCGATAAATCTTTGTAATTTAATATATTCATATTTATCAATAGTTTTTAATCTTTCATATGGTAATGAATCTTTAGGATTAAAATCAGATGTATTAGACATTAAGAATCTTAAAGTATTTCTAATCTTTCTATATGCTTCAGATACTTGTTTTAAGATATCTTGAGATAATGGCATATCAGCTCTATATTCAACTGATGCAACCCATAATCTTAAAATATCAGCACCTGATTGGTTACATACCTTAATAGGGTCAACTGTATTACCTAAAGATTTAGACATTTTTCTGCCTTGACCATCAAGAGTAAATCCATGTGATACTACAGTTTTGTATGGTGCGATACCCTTTGTAGCTACAGATGTAATAATAGATGAATTAAACCAACCTCTATATTGATCTGAGCCTTCTAAATATAAGTCAGCAGGGAATTTTAAGCCTCTTCTTTCAAGTAGCATATATGATGAACCTGAATCAAACCAAACGTCCATGATATCATTTTCTTTTGTGAATTTGCCATTAGGGCTTCCTGGATGAGTAAATCCTTCAGGTAATAATTCTTTTGCTTCCTTTTCAAACCAAATATTTGAACCGTATTTGCCGAATAAATCAGCAATATGAGCTAAAACCTTTTGATCAAGGATAGCATCACCATTTTCAGCATAGAATACTGGAATAGGTACACCCCAAGCTCTTTGACGTGAAATACACCAATCATGACGATCTTTAATCATGTTAGAAATACGTACATCACCCCAAGATGGGTTCCAATTTACATTTTTTATAGCATTTAAGATTTCATCCTTAATTGGATCAATAGATGCAAACCATTGTGGAGTTGCTCTAAAGATAACAGGCTTTTTAGTTCTCCAGTCATGTGGATAGCTGTGTGTGATAGGATCTAATAGCATTAATGATCCATTTTCTTTCATATCAGCTACGATTGCATCTTCTGATGCTTCATAGAATAATCCTGCATATTTACCAGCAGCTTCAGTTTGGTAACCCTTTGAATCTACTGCAACCATTATATCAAGACCATATTGTTTACCTGCAATGTAATCCTCTTCACCATATCCTGGTGCGATATGTACAAATCCTGTACCATCTGTTGTAGTTACATAATCAGCGTTGATTACTGGAGAGATTCTATCATATAAAGAATGCTTATAATTTAATCCTAATAAATCAGAGCCCTTTACATGTGCTACTTCTTTAACATTTTCTAATTTTAATTTTTGAGTTAAAGAATTTAATAGGTCAGATGCACAAATTAATCTACCATAATTTGTTGTATCAAATACAACATAATCAATTAATGGTCCTGCAGCTACAGCAAGGTTACATGGTAATGTCCATGGTGTAGTTGTCCAAATCATTAATGCTGCATTTTCAAATACGCCAGTAGCTTTAACTAAATCAAATTTAAAGAAAATAGCTTTTGATGTAATATCTTTATATTCAATTTCAGCTTCAGCTAATGCAGATTCACTAGATGGAGACCAATATACTGGCTTTAAGCCCTTATAGATTAATCCCTTTTCTGCCATTTTAGCAAATACTAAAATTTGGTCACGTTCAAAATCATGTTGTAATGTGATATAAGGATTATCAAAATCACCTAATACACCTAATCTTTCAAATCCAACCTTTTGTCTTTCAACTTGCTTATAAGCATATTCTTCACATAGCTTTCTAAATTCAGCAAGTGGCTTATCCTTTCTTGATACACCAGCCTTTTGTAAAGCATTTTCGATTGGAAGACCATGTGTATCCCAGCCTGGGATATAAACAGATTTATATCCATTCATATTATGGTATCTTACAACGAAATCTTTTAATATTTTGTTTAAAGCATGTCCTAGATGAATATCACCATTTGCATATGGAGGTCCATCATGTAATGTATATTCTCTCTTGCCTTCATTTTTTCTAATTACCTTATTGTAAAGGTCCATATCCTTCCATTTCTTTTGGATTTGAGGTTCTTTATTATTTAAATTTCCTCTCATTTCAAAAGAAGTTTTACCCATATATAGGGTGTCCTTATAATCTTTCATACTTCCTCCTTAATATATAAAAAAGTCCTTAAGCAAATTGCCTAAGGACGAATAAACCGCGGTACCACCTTAATTCTACATTATAAATGTAGCTCTTAATTTCACTTTAACGCAGTCATACGAGATTAGTTACTTAATTTCTCTAATCTAGCTCCTCCAGTGATCCGAATATTAATAATTGACTACATTTCACCATACTGTAGCTCTCTAAACCATATTATATATTCATGCTGGGATCAGCTTTTTAAAATACATTAGGTATTATACTATTTATTTTATTTATTGTAAAGATATTAATAAATCTTAGAGATTTAAAATAATATTATCATTTGTTTATTATGCTTATTCAAGCTCAAATGCACCTGTATATAATTGATAATATACACCCTTTTGATTTATTAAATCATTATGATCTCCACGTTCAATTATTGAACCATGGTCTAATACCATAATTGCATTACTATCTTGAACTGTCGATAATCTATGTGCAATAACAAATACAGTTCTACCCTTCATTAATTGATCCATACCAGCACCAACTAATGCTTCTGTTCTTGTATCGATTGAAGATGTAGCCTCATCTAGAATCATTACTGGAGTATCTGCAAGCTCAGCTCTCGCAATTGATAATAATTGTCTTTGTCCTTGTGATAATTGGCCACCATTACCTGTAAGCATTGTATTGAAGCCATCTGGTAATCTTGTGATAAAATCATATGCATTAGCTGTCTTAGCTGCATTCATAACCTCTTCATCTGATGCATCTAATCTACCATATCTAATATTTTCCATTACTGTACCAGTAAATAGGTTAGTATCCTGTAATACGATACCGATACTTCTTCTTAAATCAGCTTTTTTAATCTTATTAATATTTATACCATCGTATCTAATTTTACCATCTGCGATATCATAGAATCTATTTATTAGATTTGTAATAGTTGTCTTACCAGCACCTGTTGCACCAACGAATGCGATCTTTTGTCCTGGTTTAGCATAAATAGATACATTATGTAGAACTATCTTATCAGGGAAATATCCGAAATCAACATCGAATAATCTAATGTCACCTTTTAATTCAGTATATGTAATAGTACCATTTTCATGTGGATGCTTCCAAGCCCATTTACCAGTCTTTTCAGTTGCTTCACATAAATTACCATTTTGGTCATATGCTGCATTTACTAATGTTACATATCCATTATCCTCTTCTGGCTTTTGATCTAATAATTCAAATATTCTATCAGCACCAGCTAGACCCATTACAACTGAATTTAATTGCATTGAAACTTGGTTAAATGAATTTGCAAATTGTCTTGCCATACCTAAATATGCAACAGCTATACCTATAGTTAATGAAACACCCATTTCAGGACTTGCAGGTAATAATGTAAATGCTACATTTTCAGCTGTACCAAATCCTCTTAATGAGAAATTAGGAACATTATTAACTACTAATACAACACCAATTATAGCAACTATAACATATAATACATTACCTATATTATGAATAATAGGTCCTAGCATATTTGCATATGCATTAGCTTTATATGAATCATTATTTAATTGATCATTTAATACATCAAAATCTTTAATTGATTTTTCTTCATGGTTAAATACTTTAACTACCTTTTGACCATTCATCATTTCTTCTATAAAGCCTTCAGCTTTAGCAATTGATTTTTGTTGTTGGATGAAATATTTTGCTGATCCTCCACCAACCTTCTTTGTTACAAAGAAAATGAAGAATATTGCAACAATAACAGCTAAAGTTAACCATAAGCTATAATACATCATTACGCCAAATAATAATATTACAGTAATCATTGTTTGAACAAATTGAGGAACACTTTGTGATATTAATTGTCTAATAGCATCAACATCATTTGTATATGTTGACATTATTTCACCATGTGGGTTTCTATCAAAATATGAAATAGGAAGCTTTTCCATTTTTGTAAACATATCCATTCTTACTCTATATAAGAATCCTTGTGTTACAGTACATAATAATTGATTATATAATGTTGTAGCGATTATTGAAGTTATATAAACAGCTCCTAAGGCAACTGATAAGCCTATTAATTGACTTTTTATTGAATCAAATCCAAATAATTGTACTTGAGAATGGAAATCTAGTATTTTATATAATCCATCTACTACTTCAGCATTAACTACATTATTTTGTACACCTTGATACATTAAATTAATGAATTGAGGCATAAATATAGATGCTGATATACCACCGATAGCTGCAATAACTATGCATACACAGATTAGTACAAATCTTACAGGATAAGTTTTAAATACATATGCAAATAATCTTTTTAATGCATTCTTTTTATTAAAATTTCTCTTTGAAGGCTTAACATTCATTCTAGGCATTATTTTCACCTCCAGCTACATTATTTTGAGAATAATAAATTTCTTGATATATCTTATTATTCTTTAATAATTCATCATGAGTACCAATTGCTTCAGCTCTACCATTATCCATAATGATAATCATATCTGAATCTTGAATACATGATATTCTTTGTGCAATTATAATTTTAGTTGTTTCAGGAATAAATTCCTTAAATCCTTTTCTTATAACTGCATCTGTCTTTGTATCTACTGCAGATGTTGAATCATCTAAAATTAATATTTTTGGTTTCTTTAATAAAGCTCTTGCGATACATAATCTTTGTTTTTGACCACCAGATACATTTGTACCACCCTGAGTTATCTCAGTTTCATATTTTTGAGGGAATGCTTCAACGAATTCATCAGCACATGCTAAATGACATGCGTGTTTAATTTCTTCATCAGTTGCGTTTTCGTTACCCCATCTTAGATTTTCATTAATTGTACCTTTAAATAATAAATTCTTTTGTAATACAACCGCAACATTATCTCTTAATGTTACTAAATCATAATTTCTAACATCTATTCCACCAACGTATACTGCACCTTCTGATACATCATATAAACGAGATATTAAATTAACTAATGTAGTTTTTGATGAACCTGTAGTACCTAAAATACCAACAGTCATACCAGATTTAATATCTAAATTAATATTAGTTAAAGAATACATTTCAGCTTTTTCAGAATATTTAAATGATACATTATCAAATTTAATACTACCATCTTTAATTTCATATATAGGATTTTCAGGATTTGTTAAATTAGATTTTTCATCTAATACTTCAACAATTCTTTTTGATGATTCAGCAGCCATAACAATCATTACAATAACCATTGAGAACATCATTAGAGCCATTAATGATTGGAATCCATAAGTCATTAAGCTTTGGAATTGTCCTACTGTTACTGAATTAAAGAAATATACAGCATTACCATCACTACTTAATCCTAAATATGCTGAATTATTAACAATTAATATTGAACCAATAACTAATATCATAATCATTAATAAATTAACAGATAATTGCATTACAGGTCCATTTAATGCAATTATCTTTTCTGCTTTTCTAAAATCATTCCTTAATTTTCCAGCAGCCTTATCAAATTTTTCAATTTCATAATCTTCTCTTACAAATGATTTAACTACTCTAATACCATCAATATTTTCTTTAATTGAATCATTTAAATCATCATATTCCTTAAATATTTTTCTAAATATTTTGAATGCAAAATACATAATAGTAATTAAACCAAATGCTAAAACTGGCATTATAATCGCAAATATCCATGCTAGATCAGCACTCATAATAAATGACATTATAATTGAGAATATTAGCATTAATGGTGAACGTATTGCAGTTCTTATAATCATCATATATGCCATTTGAACATTTGTTACATCTGTAGTCATTCTTGTAACTAAGCTTGATGCTTGAAATTTATCGATATTTGAGAATGAAAATTTAGTAATATTTTCATACATATCCTTTCTTAAATTTCTTGCAAATCCGGCACTAGCTTTAGCACAAAACATTCCTGCAAAGCTACCGAATGTTAATGATAATATAGCCATTATAACTAATATAACACTTAATAGTATTAAATTATTAGTATTAGTTTGATTCATTTGATCTACTAGCATTGAAGTAATAAAAGGTAAAGCACATTCCATGATTACTTCTAATACTATAAAAATAATAGATAAAATACTAGGAGTTTTATATTCTCTAATACTTCTCATTAATTTTCTTATCATATTATCAATCCTTTCTTAAATTATTTTCAATTTTATTTAAAACATTTAAAAATATATCAATTTCTTCATCTGATATATTTTCTGTAAGATTGTTTTCAAATCTATCAAGATCTTTAATTACATCCTCACAATAGTTTTTTGCAGTTTCAGTTAATATAAGCTTTTTAAGTCTTGCATCTGAATCTACTTTTTCTCTAATAATTAGATTTTTCTTTTCCATTAAAGAGATTATGTTAGAAGCTGTTGATCTAGTTATTCCAAATTCTCTTTCAATATCCTTTTGATAAACATCTTCTTTAGATTTATAAATAAAGACTATTATAAATCCATTAGTACCAGATATATTATCAAGCTTTTTAATTGAATCTAGATTATCGACAACTCTTGTTATTTTGGTTGATGTACATTTTATTTTTTTTCCGATTTTTTTATTCATGTATACCTCCAAAAAAATGTTTGACATAAAACATTATATCTTTTTTTTTAAAAAAATCAAGATAATATATTTAAATATATTATGTGAAATTATCGAAAAAAAAGAGATAAAATTATTTCTCTTTAACTAATTTTATCTTCTTCTTTGTTGTTGTGATATTTTTTCTAAAAAATTCTTCCATTTTCTTATCTTCAAAACCAGATTTATATACAAATAATGTATCATTAACATTAAATGTTAATTCATAATATTTTTCATATTCTCTAATTGATTTTAGATTAGTATATGAAAATGAACTCTTCTTATTCTTGTTATTCATAGATGCAATTATTTGTACACTATTTTCTTTGAATAAATAATTATATGTAGCACCTGATGTTGTAACATCTGGATTATTTTTTATTATTCTTTTTTCTAATTTCTTTAAATCAATTAAAGAATAAACAAAAAATCCTACACCAAGTGCAGTGATTGCACCACCCATAATTATTGTATTAGATTGACTAGATACTAAGCCAGTTATTAATACTGCTAAGCCTAATACAAATACGAAAAATAAATAAATATATCTTTTATTATATTCTTTTTTTGAAGATGTTTTTAATATATGTAATACTTCATCTTTATCTAATGTTGTAATATTTTTAACTACCATAACTACCTCTTTAATTCACAAAAAATATTATATATTATAAATATTTATTTATCAATAAATAATTTATATATAAAAAAAAGAAAGCTGAAATTAATCAGCTTTCTAAAATATTAACTTGCAGTTACTTCTATAGATTTATGATCTGCATCTACAGTTGTTCCGTTAATAACAAATGTGTATTTTGTATCATATGTTTTAACTGTAACTGTTGTAGCTTCAGTTGTAGTAACTGTAATAGTATTACCACCAACTTTATATGCTTTCTCTAATACTACTGTAGTTAATTGGTTATCTAATGTCTTTGTAACTTGATGTGATGTATTATCATCAGTAATATCAATTACAACAACTTCAGATGTTTGATTTTCTGCCTTCGGTGTAACATTTTGCTTATATGTATTAACACTATAATCATAATGAATAATATCTGTTGTAGTATTAATTTTACTATCAGTAAAGCCATAATATGCCATTGTTACATCAGAATTATAAACTGGTACAGTCTTACCTTGGATTGTTTGATTATAAATAGTTTCACCATCATCTGTTAGTAATCCATAATCTCCTGCTTCAATATTTGCATTAGTTGTTGAATTATTAGTAATTATTGTATTTGGATTTTCACGATCAATAACTGTATATGATTTTGAATTTGTTGTAGCATTATTTGCTGTAACACTTACAAATTCTAATTTTGATTCATATGTTATTTTTGTATTTCTATTATAATCTAATAATCTTAATTTATTAATTGTGGTGACGACTGTATTTATATCCATTGTACAATTCAATGTAATATTATCTCCACAATAAGTAGAATTTAATGATGAACCTATGGTTATAGTATTTACGGTTCTTCCAATATCTACATCTCCTTTTGAATTTATTGTCGTTATATAAGCAACTGCAGAATTTGTAGCTTTAATATCAATTACCCAAATATTCGATGAATGACTATTAAAATCAGCTTCACTTGCAACTGTTATTTTTGTATAAACATATGGATCATTTTCAGTGCCTGAACCAGTTCTTTCATAATATAATTTACCAGCTTCGTATGATGTAGCTTGAGTATATATATTATTGCCATCAAGAATTTGAATTCCGTTTACATAATTGATTTTATCAGTTGTATTTTTAGTTACTTCAGATATTTTTGTTCTATCAACCATTGCAGCATTTGCACCGATATCTAGATACATTAAATATGTACCATTTTTACCGTCTACTGAACCTAATGCATATTCGCCTTTATGAACAGGGATTTCAAAATAGAATACACATGTTCTATGTGTTGACCATACAATAGGGTTATTATTATTTTTTGAACTATTTTCCGGATCTTCAATCCAATTATAATTAAATTTTAACGTCCAACCATTTTTATCACTAGCAGTTTTTGGAATAATATTATTTTGTGTATCCTTAGAATAATAGCCAGTTTCACTTGAGTCATCATCTTCATAATAATAAATATATTGACCATCTTTTTCATATATTTCTAATATATGTCTTATTTGTATAATTCTATCATTTGAATCTCTTAATATTTCATGTAATGAGAAAAATGCATCATTTCTTCTAGTTGGAGTTTCAGTATTTGTTTGAGATGCATAATAATATCCTGAGAAGAAATTAATTATACCACTTGTTTTTAAGTGGAAGTCAATACAATCTTCTGGCATTTGATAATTATCTTTTTCTACACCATTAATCTTTATCTTTTCAGGTTGTACAAGATGTTCTTTACTTATTTTAGCATCCATAAAATGTAGTCCATACACATAATCCCCACTATCAGCTAATGTTCTTTGTAGAGTCTCTTTAGATGATTTTAGTTTTTTAAATAATAAATTATTGTTATTAGTATTATCGTAAACAGTTCCTGTAGTACTACCAGAAGAATCTTTTATAATTCCCACTCCGTTAGCACCAACAGTATATATTTTATTAGTAATCCAGTTGTTACTAGAATTAAATGAACCTCTAATACCCCATCCTATGTTTTGATTTTTTGTAAATTGAGATATACGAATATCTGTTTGACTTTCTCCTTCATAACCTCCTGCCATAATATAACCAGTATTATTTTTTGATACAGCGTAAGGAGACGTAGCATCAGCATTAATAGGAATATAATTATATATTGAAGGCTCTACATAAATCTTAGACTTATAATTATAAGTATTTACATCATTTTTAGAAATTTGAAATATATTTTCAATATAATTAGGTATATTAGCAATTTCAAAATTAATACTAATTAACTTAGTGCTAAGATAACCGTCTTGTAAATACCATGATAAAGAACTAGAATTTTGCTTAAATACCCAGGAATTATTATTTACATTTAATCGATAGTTTTGATAGCTAGTTTCTCCAACATATAAATTACCATTATTTGAATATACATTTGCTGGATAATTAAAACTTGTCTTTGAAGTTGAAAGAGTCGCAACATCACTTCGATTTCCACCAATATAATAATTTGTATTATTTATAATTGTATATAAATAATTATCTGAAGAAATATACCATAACGTTGATGGTTCATTTCCCACAATTACAGACGTTCCATTAATAGATAAATAATTTGTTCCATGGGAGATATAAAAACCGCTAAATCCCCATTTATTTCCATCATAATGGATATAAGAATAATTATAATAAATTCCATTGTCTCCATTATTCCATGAAGTTGCATAATTACTATTCGTTGTTGTTGTTAACGATCCATTATAAATATATAGATAATATGTACTATTTGAACTAGTTGCAGATATTTTACCACTAGGATTATTTGCATCAAATGTAGAAAATGACCATCTAGTTGCATTTGTTTCGTTTGTTTGGTCAACAATATTAGCTCCATTTAAAGATAAATAATGCTTTACTCCTGAAACTTCTTGATATATGTAAAATTGCCTTACGTTAGATAACTTCCAGCCATTATCGTAAATAATATAATAACTATTATAATTTAATCCACTTCCTGAATTTGACCAATTTCGTGAAGTAGTATTTATTGATAATGTATTATTATTTGAATAGATATAATATGTTATATTGTTATAAGTTGTTGTGATTGTACCACTTGGATTACCCTCATTTGTAGAGAAATTCCAAATTGTTGCATTATTTTTATTTGTAGTATCAACAATTCTTGGATTTCCATTATTATAATCAAATGTTAAATAATGAGTAATACCATTTACTTCTTGAGTTATATATAGATTCTTTGATCTTTCTGCAACCCAATTTGAATTTTGGTACTGAATATAATATCCATTATAATTTAAAGAGCCATTATTATTGTTCCAAACTGTTGCAGTTTGACTTAATTGTAATCCATTATTATATCTTAAATACATGTTATTTGCATTTTTAATAGTACCATTATCTAAAAACTCCCAAAGAGCATTTGTTGATTGAGATGTATAATTAGTTATTGTATTATTATTGTATCCTAAATAATTTGTTCCATCTGAAATATAATACAATTTATTAACAGACCATTGTCCATTAAAATATTTTAAATAATATTCATTATTTTCATATGTGTACATAAATGTATTATGTACGTCATCCCAACTCCATATAGTATAAGATGAGGTTGAAAGAGTTGATTTTAAAGATGTTGTTCCATTTAAATAATATTTTATTGTTTCACTATATACCTCATCATTATATGTATATAAGCCATTTGAATCAAGCAACCAAATTGTTGCATTGCTTTCGTTAGAATTTATAAATGAATTAGTTGACTTATTAAATCCTAAATAATGTCCATTTCCATCATGAATTTTATAGCCTGTAGTAGCAGCGCCATCGATAGTTATAGTGTATACATCTTTATATAGTGTAGTTATGGATTGGTATAATTCACTAGAATTAGAAACATAATCTTTTAAATATGCTCCATTAACCGAATTAGAATCATAGTACTTTGTTTGAGTATTTGTCTGAGTATCAGAATCTATCAATGTATATGTTGAATCATCGAACCTATCATAATTTTTACCTGTTACTTGTTTTCTAATTTCACGGTAAACATATGATGGATTTGTAGTTCCACCATTTGTAGAATTTTTGGTTCTTGTATATAACTTATACATGTCCATTGATCCGCCCCATTCGGATTGATCACCCATGCCTTTGAAATTAAATACTGTATAATCATATGTTGGATTATAAATATATGAAGATGTTCTAGTTTGTTGAGTTGTATATTCTTCTTCAGCATAACCAACTACTGTATAATTAGAAACCCTTTGATAATCCTCAAATGGATTTGCACTTTTATTGAATGTTAATTTATTATCAACAACTCCAATATCAGCTACAACACCATTAACATAGCCAGCAACTGAACCAATTAATGTTTTTTCATCATTAGTTACAACTGTTGTATTTTTTAATACAAGGTTAGTAAATGTAGGTGCAATATCAATTGAACACTCACTATGATTCATAGAACTTGTTTCACCAATTGAACCAATAAAACCAATTGTACTACATGAAGATGCATTTTCAAATGCAGGTAAATCTATATTCCCAAAATTAGTATCATTAACTGTTCCAGGCTTTCTATTGTTAAAATCATTATAATTATTTGTTGTTTTTAAATTGGAAATAGTATGATTATTACCATTTATAAAGCCAATAAAAGGATTATAATTAGTTCCTATTGGAGGTAAATTCCAACCTTCCATATTAATATCATTTTCTATAGAGAATGAAAACTGAGTTAATTTGTTAGAATTTTTATCTTCAACAATTCCAGAACCTTTTTTATTAAAATATCCTAGATATTGTAACCATGCTAGATTATATAAATGTCTTTGATTTTTAATCAAAAAAGGCTTTTCTAACGAACCATCTCCACCACCAAAATATGCAGCGACGCTATATCCAGATATGTTTGGTTCAACGAATTCTGAATTTGTAAACCATGCAAATGATGCAGTTACAAAAACAGCTAAAGTGAAAACTGTAGTAATTAGCATTCTAATTAATCTTTTCATTATTCCACCTCTTTTCCGATGACAATGAATTTAAAATCGCAAAAGAAAGTTAAATCTTTATTTTCATCATATAATACATCTTCCATTGCGGTATTGCCAATATTTAAAGAGAATAATCTATCAATATAATTATCATCAAAATCTACTAATATATAAATTTTTGTAATATTTGATTGATTTGCTTTTAAAAGCTTTTTATATGTAGAATCAATTGTTCCATCATTTTCATCAAAAATATATTCATCATATGTATAATTATCAAATGTTTCAGTATTAAAATTATTAAATCTTACTTTTGTATTATTTTCAATAAATGAAACTTGATCAGTATATAATACTTTAAATTTTAATACACTACTTAGTGATAATCCTGAAGCAATATTTCCTTGTGAAACCCAATTATTTGGATTACCATATCCAATAAATTTAGAAATTGATGTTTGAATATTAATTTGATCTAAATCAACACCTGTTGATATTAATTGTAATTCAAATAATTTTAAACAAGGCTTATAACTAGGATCTAATGCTGCATTTGGATTATATTCCATTACAAATCTAGTATCATCCATTGTTGGATTACCATCTATAGTATATACATTTCCATTTTTTGAACTAAAATTATGAATAATAACTCTTTGAACAATTGGTGTAGGCTCTACTGTGCTTGCACTAATACCAGTTGCTTTAACCTCTCTATTTGATACATACCATGAAAACATAGTCAATACTAATAAAAGCAAAGTTAAAGATAGTGATATTATGTTAAATATAAATTTCTTTTTCATTATCTTCAACTCCTCTCATTATGTATTTCTAATATATTACCTTTAATAAAATGTATTTAAAAATATACGAAAAATTTATGTACACTTTGGTACCTATATTATAAAATATAAAAATCATAATGCAATATATCTTGCATATAAGTATTATAATTGTGAATTATTAATAAAAATAATAGTTTAAATCGAATTAAAATGCTATAATAATTTTAATAATTGGAAGGAGGATTAGATGAATAAAATAAATAATTTAATTAAAAAAATAAAAGATGCTATTTATTCAAAAAAAGGTCTTGCTATTACTGCTATATTATCTTTTATCTATATATCATCAATGATTGTTTTATTAATAATATCAACAATCATCTATAATAATCCTTCCATTTCATGTGGTAGTGAATTTAAGAATTTAAGAAAAAGCATATTAGAAGAAAATAATGAATCTAATGATCCTATAATGAATTCTAGCTTGTATGGTAAAAAATTTTATTATTCTACTACTTCTTTGGGTGAAAAAAAATATAATGTTTTTGTTAGCTCAGATGTTAAAACATCTAATTATTTTGGCATTATGACTCATAAAAAATATCAAGATTATTCAATAGATATTAAAATAATTAATGCTTCAGTTTTAGATGCTGCCTATATTAGTGATAATAATAACATTTTTGCAATTACTATTGTTGTCCTTAAAGCGGATGGTACACCATATACTTTTTTAGATACTGATTATCCATTATTACTAAATTTAAAATATTCATGTAATACTAAATTAGAATATCATTTTTTAGATAATTATTTAGAGACAACAAATAATGTATTATCTAGAGAAATAATCGATGATATTATAGCTAATTCTGATGATAATATAAAAGAATTTGTTTCTGAAATACCTTTAGTTTTAAAAAAATATAATATTAATAATCATGAAAAATTCTTTAATAAATTAAAAAATGGTATGGAAAGTGTTAATGTAAGCACTAGATTATTATTTATATGTGCTGGTTTATCACTTTTTGGTGGAACTATAATATCATTCTTTCTATTATCTTTAATTAATACAATTAAATTAAGAAAGAAAAAGAAATTTATTCAAGCTGGCATTGATTTAGATAAATATAATGAAGATAGACAAGAACATTTAAAGGAATATAAAAAAGATCCATTTGATACTTTTGTTATGAAGACACATTATAAACCTATTTTTGGAGAATGGTTTATTAGAGCTTTAGGATTCATATTAATTGTATTTGGATCTATATTTATGAAATTAATAAATAAAAATATTATAAGTGATACTGGTCAATTATATAAATTATTTAATAATTTTAGTACAATTGGATATTTCTTATTAGTAATTGCCCTAGTTGGAATTATAGCTCAAACTAATAAAAAGCTTACTAGAGGCTCTATAATATTTTTTATATTATCAATAACATATTATTTTACAATTAATTCAATTTTTTTCGCACTTGATAATGTAAGTAAATCAGATTATGATGGTTTATCAATCAGTAATATGATTGCATCTTTCCTTCCTGGTAATATTTTCTTAAGCATTGGATTATTTACTTTTATTGGCTTCTTCTTATTTGAAGAGCCAGATGAATGGTTTATTAAAAGAAAGGTATTTAGAGGATTATCTGCAATACCTACTTCTATTGCTATAATATCAGTTGTATTATCTATTTTATGGTCTAATAATGTTTTACAAACTAATTATTGGATTAAATCATTCTTATTTATTAGAAATTTTGATGGATTAGTTGTTGGTATTTTATTTGAATATGCATTATTCGCATTTAAATCTATATATACAAAAAGATATGGTAAAAATGTTGCAGAAAATGATTTATTCTTACCACATAATCAATTGAAAAAAAATTTAGCATTATGTGCTATTGTAATTATCTATATTATATTATTCTATATAATGCCATATGATTGGAAAAAATCATTAGTTAATGATTCTCATACTTATGTTTATTTATTAATTCCTATTTTCTTATTCTATAAACCAATTGGAAAAGATTATAAGCCAGTATCTAATTTTATTTATTACGCAATATATATAGCTGCGTTAATAATACCATCAATTATTAGCATATTTTAATTAAAGCTCCATTGGGAGCTTTTTTAATAAAAAAAACTACAATATTTAAATTGTAGTCTAATTCATAATTGGCAGCAGCTACAGGGTTCGAACCTGTGAATACCGGGGTCAGAGTCCGGGGCCTTACCGCTTGGCTAAGCTGCTAAATAAGGGCCCGAAGGCCCTTTTTAATTTAGTTTATTACTTTATGCAATAAATTGATTTCTTACCAGCGAATACTGATACACCAGGGAATTGTCCACGACCATTTAGATCATCTTCAATTCTCATTAATTGGTTGTATTTAGCAATTCTATCTGTTCTTGATGCAGAACCAGTCTTGATTTGACCAGCGTTTGTACCAACAACGATATCAGCAATTGTAGTATCTTCTGTTTCACCTGATCTATGAGAAACGATTGCTGTATAACCAGCTCTCTTAGCCATTTCGATAGCTTCGAAAGTTTCAGTTAATGTACCAATTTGGTTAACCTTAATTAAGATTGCGTTAGCAACACCCATTTCGATACCCTTAGCTAATCTCTTAGTATTTGTAACAAATAAGTCATCACCAACTAATTGAACCTTCTTACCTAACTTTTCAGTTAAATATTTCCAGCCGTCCCAGTCATCTTCTGCTAAACCATCTTCGATTGTTACAATTGGGAACTTTTCAACTAAGTTAGTATAATACTTATCAACCATTTCTTTAGATGTGAATTCACCCTTATCAGCCTTTAAGATATACTTCTTAGTATCCTTATCATAGAATTCAGATGCAGCAACATCGATTCCTAAGCATACATCTTTACCTGGCTCATAACCAGCAGCCTTAATAGCTTCAACAACTCTTTCGAATGCTTCAGTGTTAGATCCTAACTTAGGTGCATAACCACCTTCATCACCTACTGATGTTACATAGCCATTAGCCTTTAAAATCTTCTTTAAAGCATGGAATACTTCAGCACCCATACGTACAGCTTCTTTAATTGAAGGTGCACCAACAGGTAAAATCATAATTTCTTGGAAATCAATACAGAAATCAGCATGAGCACCACCATTTAGGATGTTCATCATTGGAAGTGGCATTTGCTTTGCATTGAAACCACCGAAATAATTATATAGAGGGATACCATAGAAGTCAGCAGCTGCTCTAGCGCAAGCCATTGATACTCCTAATGTAGCATTTGCTCCTAATTTACCTTTGTTTTCAGTACCGTCTAAAGCGATCATTAGGTGGTCAATTGCTACTTGTTGAGTAACATCCATACCTAATAACTTTGGTCCAATAATGTCATTAACATTCTTAACAGCCTTAGTTGTACCCTTACCAAGGTAACGTGACTTATCACCATCACGTAATTCTAGTGCTTCATGTTCACCTGTTGAAGCTCCAGATGGAACTAATGCACGTCCCATTGCTCCAGACTCAGTAGTAACTTCAACTTCTACAGTTGGGTTTCCACGAGAGTCTAATACTTCTCTTGCATAAACGCTTGTAATAAATGGCATAAACTTTTACATCTCCTTATTATTTTTAATTTATGTTATTTAAACCGACATAATTATACAATATATTTACTAAAAAGTAATATATAAAACTTGAAATATAAATTGAAAACGTTTTAAATTATTAATTTAAACGCTTTGATAATTTATAAACTGAAACAAAACCTAATACTATAAATACAATATTTAGTATTGCTAATACGAAATATAAAAAATCAAAGGCTTTAAATACATTTATAAATACAATAAATGGTTGTGTGAAAAATAAGTAATAAGATTCAGGTTGAGTTAAAATAAATCCTAAATTTTGAATACCAATTAATCCAACATTTCTAGCTACAAATGTAAAGAATAAAGCTATGAAATAAAATCCTAAAGATAATGTAGGATATAATACATGATAATTGGCATAAGCTCTTCTTACTGCGAAGCCTATTAATAAAGAATTTATTAATAAGCTAAATGAAATATTCATACCATATTTATATAAAAATGAATCTATTAAACCTGATAAAAAGCCACCTAATATAGCTGCAGTTAGACCAAATATTATTACTGTTATTAAATCATTTTTGTAGATTGGCTGTTGCCAATTATATTTCTTAAACATAAAAAAATCACCAAATACATTTTATTATATTTGGTGACTTATTACAAGTTAATTATTATTATCTTCTACTTCAATTTTAGTATTTTCAGATAAATCAAAATCACCTGTGATATGATTGATGACAATATGTAATCTCTTATATAAAAGTAATGTAATTACAAACACTAATACATATCTAAATAAATTAAATGGTAATACTCCAATTCCCAAATACCATATCATGAAATTATCATCAGTTACAACACCTTGTCCACCAAGTATTGTATCCATACCCTTAGTTAGTGCTACTTGTGGGAATCCTGCAATTTCTTTATATGCTGGAATTAATATTAACCAGTTTGAAACCATTGCCATAATTGTTGCAGATACCATACCAATTGCCATTGCACAAAGTGCACCTTTTATAGATCTATGCTTTTTATAAATTAATCCTGCAACAACACATAATGTTGTTCCAATTAAAACATCTGCAAATTCTCCTACACCTACTGTAGATGTACCAGGTAGCTTACAGAAAAATCTTACGATTATGATTAAAACTCCACTAAATGGTCCATACATAAATGATGTTAATAGGGCAGGAACATCAGAAAATTGAATATCAAGCCATGATGGGAATATTGGTAAATTAAATTTAGCAAAATAATATAATACTACTGATAATGCACTAAATACTCCAATTACTGTCATTTGTCTTATATTCATAGGCTTTAAATTGAATTTATATTGTAAGAAACGATATAAATAGCTAAATGATAATAAGAATATTAGAGCACCAAAAATATCTAATAAATAGATATAAAATGCAGTTTGATATTTAACACCTTTAGCATGCTCTACTGCATTAAATGCATCTTTTGCTGATTTATCTAGTAAAAAGCCTGTTAATACTAGACCTAAACCAATGATTGCAATAATAATAAATGCAATTAAATAAAGATTTTTTTTAGAAGAATCTTTGATCTTCTTCTCACTTTCCATAATGAGACCTCCTCGTATAATTAACATTTACTTCGAAAAAATAAGCCCCAAAAATCTTGGGGCCTTAATAATTGAAAATTAATTTCACTTCTCTCATCCAGACTCTACTGTCGGTATAGGAATTACACCTATTCATGCCAAACGGCTCGCGGACTTTACCGCCGGTATGGAATTACACCAAACCCCGAAGTATTTGTTTACCAATATATTAATACTTTATTATTTATAATTCAATATATTTTTTTAATTTTCTATTTATTTATTACTGTAACATTAATATTTCCACTTGATGTATTTAAAACACATCTATCACCTGTTGAACTTTTATCTACATTTATATCTCCACTTGATGTATTTGCGATAAATGTTTTAGGTGTTAATACAGATCCTTTTATATCACCACTTGATGTTTTCATATTAATATCTTTAGCATCTATTTTACTAAAAATAATATTTCCACTTGATACTCTAGCATCTAAATTATTTTCAATTATATAATCAGTTAGATTAATATTTCCACTTGATGTAGTAATTATTGAATTTGATGAATTTGTATTTGAAATATTTATATTTCCTGATGATACTTGAAGCTTAGTTTCATTAGTATTTGAATTTTTAATAAAGATATTACCTGATGATGTAGTAATATTTGTTTTTGAAGAATTTAAATTAGAAATATCAATATTTCCACTTGATGTTTTAATATCTGTTTCATTAAATGTGAAATCATTTAATTTTAAATTACCAGATGAATTTTTAATAATTAAATTATTATATGTATTTTTAGGTAAGCTAATTTTTAATTTCATAGTTTCAAAGTTAAATGAGAAAATCTTCTCATACCATCTACGTTCGTCAACGCTTCTAATAACTAATTTATCATTTTCAACATTTGCTTTATGATGTTGTTTTTGTGTTTCTAATACATCAATTACACATTTATTATCACTATTTATAATAAATTCAATATCAGCTGACATTATATCAATATCAATATTTGAAAAATCATCATTGATTTCTATTGTATTTTTAACATCTACTGTTTCTCTTTTAAATGATTTATTTGAAACAGCAATTGCGATTAATCCAACACCAAATGCTGAAATAATTATTCCAATTATTAATATAATTATAAATCCCTTTTTCATATAACTACCTCTTACCAACTAATGCTCTTTTAATTCCAACAACAATGCCTTTTGTTAATTTTGCATCAAGCTTTGTTGCAATAACACATACAATAATGAATGCTAAAGCAAATCCTAATCCAGCCATTGATATTCCAAGATATCCTATATTCATATTCTTTTCAGCTAATGTTTGTAAGAATGCCATGAATCCAGCAACTGATGTAGCAAGTGCTGCAACTTCAATTGCATAAGTAGCTATCGCAAAAATCCACATTACTAAGCAGAATATTAATAATAACAAAAGTGTAACTAATAATAGAGGAAACCATAGAGGAAAGCCAACAATTAATAAAATAATTTCTATAGCTCTTAATCTTCTTTTTGGTTTAATCTTTTGAGACACTATTTTTAAAAGTGAAGTATCTTTAACAATATCTGATACAATTTCATCAATACTTCCTAAGCTTGCTACTGCTTCATCTTCTGATATATTTCCATCTGTGCATTTATCATCTATCATTTCACTAAAGAATTCGATTTTTTCATCTATATCAGCTTTAGGAAGACCATTTAATCTTTTTTCTAATTCATTTAAAAACTCTTTCTTATTCATAATCCCTACTCCTGTGTAATAAACTTATATAACTCCATTATTTCTTTAAATTCATTTTTAAAATCTTCAATTCTTTTTTTGCCGACGTCTGTTATATGATAATATTTTCTAACTCTGCCTTCAAATAATATTACTTTAACCTCAATCATTTTATTTTCTTCTAAACGTTTGAGAATTGTGTATAATGTCGATTCAGATAATTCTAATATAGGCTTTACGTCCTTTATTATTTTATATCCATATGAATCTTCATTCTTTATGGCAGCGAGAACACAGACATCTAATACTCCTCTTTTTAGCTGTGCATCCATGACTATACCTCACCTTTCGTAATACATCATATCACGAGGTATATAATTTGTAAATAGTTTTTAGAATAATTTTTTATAATTTTTTGTATAAAAAAAGGGAGCCCCTCAAAGAGGGGCTAGAATGATATATTCTTTAAGCTAATTCCTGTATTAGTTATTCTCTATTTGAAAAATACATTCCATTTTCTTTATATAGTACTTCTTTATTTTCATCTTTATGAAAAACATTAGAAATTGAATTTGGCTTTGATGATGCCTTTGGAGTGCTTGCAGATGCTGATGGCTTCTTTGGCTTATATTTTTTTTCAGTGACAACTGCTTCCCCATCAAAATTAAAAAATCTAAAATTGAATACAAACAACAATGCAGGTAATGAGCTAAAAATCATTCCTGTATTAGAAATTTTAAAACCCTCTCCTTTTTTATTAGCATTAATAATAAAGCTTAATATTGCCACTAAATAAATGACAAATAATATTGCTCCTATAATTCCTTTTGTTTTATTATTATCAATTACTTTTCGAATAAATGTCATTATAAAAGATATAATGAATAAAATAATTGCAGGAGGGTATAATTCACCTGGTGTAAAGAGAAAATATGGAGAATGATTTACTATATATTCAGCTGAATATCCATAGTCATTTGATAAATTAATGTTAATAACAGTTGCAATAACTATAGCAATAGTCGAAATAATTAATCCAAAAATACCTATTGTTCTACAAATAGTTTTATCCTTAAATGGATTTTTTGAAACAAGAGCTATTATACATGCAATTAAAATACCTAATAATGACATAATTGATATTATGAAAAAATTTAATGATAAATTATTGGGTAAAGATACATTAATTCCTATTTCTCGATAAACACGACTTGAATAATTAATAGATTTTTCACCTTGGTTAGATACTATATTAACAAATGAAATAATAGAAGAAATTATAATACTAATAGTTAATAGACCTAAAGCTATGGCTCCAATAATGCTTAAAATTCTTGATGCTTTTTTCATTCTTCTTCGAACTCCTTCTTTGTCAAGTATGGACGTACCCATGGACGTTTAACAAATTCAACCTTAACGTTCTTTTTAAAGAAGGCACAGCCTCTCTTTGTATCTTGATGAGGTAAGCCAGCTGATAAAATTAGCTTTTCTTCAATATTATTAATATCAGTTACATAATAGTCTGTTTCTATTGTTGTATAATTAAAGTTTTTACCCTTTTTCATATTTAAAGATCTAAAAGTTTCTTCATTAATTCTATAGAAATATAATTTATTAGAATTTGGAATAAATCTATAATTATCAACACCAAAAATTAACTTTTCGCTTGTATCAGTTATTATATTATATCTATAAACACTGAATGTTTTTCTATATTTTTTACCTTCTCTTATTTCTGGATTTTCATATAAAAAATCAGTTGTTTCAAAAATTGAATAATATATATAATTTGCATCAATATAGATAATTCTTTCAAGATCAGTAGCTATAACACTTTCTCTACTTCCATCTATTCTTACTCTAATTAATTCACCATATATATTTTCATAGAAGAAATATCCATTTTTAAATACGAAATATTTATCGAAATCAATATTTCTAGCTAGAGGGAAAGATGTAGAACCATCTTCTTTTATTTTGAATAGCGTAGTATTATATTTATCTCCTCTTGATACATAGAAATATCCATCCATATATACTACATATCCATCAACATAGCCATCTAAAACTTTATATTTTTCATTTTTTATTAAATCATAATTATATAATGATGTATCTCTAGTATTACCAATAGTATAGAAAATCTTATTATCTTTAATTTTAACTACTGAGAAAATATTATTTAATAATTCAGTTTCCTCTAATGATTGTAAATCTTTTCTAATTAGTTTTAAATTATATTGAGTTGGAGCATATTGAATATAATATAAATCATTACCAATTATATCTACTATTCTATCATCAGGTCCTACTATATCTACGTATTTTGCTTTTGTTTTTAAATTAATTAAAATCTTTTCTGGAGTTTTGATAAGTTTCATCTTATCTTTCTTTCCAATTGTTTTATATTTATATCGCATTACTAAAATGTGATTATTTCTAATATAATTACCATTATAGAATTCTAAAGGCATTTCAATATGACCAATCAGTTCTTCATAGAATAATGAATCATTGCCATAATTCAATATATCTATTCTTCTATCATTTGCATTTTCAGGCTCTAGGTCATCACTTGTTCCCTGACCTTTTTTAATTCTTTTATTTTTAGCTTTAATTTCTTTTTTGCTTAAATCATCCTTTTCATATTCACTTAATAATAATCCTTTTGAATCATTATCGAATGAATGACAGAAAACTTTTTCTAAATGCTTTGCATTCTTTTCTAATTCTAAATCGTTTTTATTTTTTAAATCATATCTATGAATTGTACCTTTTTTAGAAACATAATAAAAATAATTACCAAATGTTGAAATAAAAGATTGAAAATTATTAATAAGAGGCTCTTTTTCAACTGCTTCTAAGTCTCTAACCTCAAGTACATCTAACCAATTAAGATGTCTTTCATTATCCTTTTCTTCTTTTTCTTTTTTCTTTAATTGACGTTTATTTTTTATTATTTCTTCCTTATGGTCAGCTAAGACATAAACATCTCCAGCAACATCAAATAATTCATCATTAACTACAACTGCTGTGTTTAATTTAGAAAATCTCTTTCTTGAATCCTTATAGTCACCAAGTGAAGCATAATTTAATAATGCTCTAATCTTATCGCCATTTTCTTCAGCATTTATTGCTGCATTATATACAGATACGGCATCAATACCCTTTTGTAATAATTCAGCTTCAATTTTAAGCGTTGCTTCGGCTTCAGCTTCCTTCAATTTTTCTATATCTGTTATTTCATTAGGTGCTTCACCTAGATTATCAATTAATGAAATAACTTCATCCTTTTTATTAGCTAATTCATCTATTTCATTTTGAGTAGCACCATATTTTTCATATCTAGAAATAGTTCTATCTAAATTTGAAACAATTTCATCCTTGTTTTCGTTAATTGCATTTACTGCATCACAATATGCATCAAAATTTGAATAAACTAATTCCATTTCATTATCTGTAATATTTTTAGCAATTACGTCTAATAATTCATTTAAGTAATCTATTCTTATCTTAGTAGCTTCAGCAATTGATAAGAATTCTGCTTTCCATGTATCCTTATTTGTACCATTAGCCATTTTAATTTCTGAAATAACCTTTTTGAATTGATCAATTCCAATTGAATTAAAATCATATTTAATTGAATCTTTATTCTTTTCAATATAATCTTCTATAAAAATAACTACTGATGCTGGGTCTTTTGCTGATTGACCAATAAATAAGCTTGTTGAATTATCATTCAAATTTATTGTTCTATCGTTTTTAATATCTGATTTTGATGAAAAATCTATTTTTTGTCTTGTATTACAATATGGACATATTACTACATCCATACCAGTGCTAACATTAATTGATGCAGTACAATTACTGCATTTAATTGATACAATATTCAAATCATCCATTTTTTCTTTTCTCCCTAAAGTATTTTGGTAAATCTATTCCACCATAAGGTGGTTTACATCTGTGTATTCTTTTTAAACCTAAAAATAATCCTATAAATAAACCATATCTTCTTAAAACTAATATCATATATGTTGAACATGTTGGCTTGTATCTACATCTTTTGTGAGTTCTAATTGGTAAAAGTTTATATAATCTTACTAATGAAATAATAAATATTGTTGCCATTAATATTATTAATAAAATTACAACAACAAATATTGGAATCAAATAATATAGCTCTATATTTTTAGGAATTATAATTAAACCTATAATTCCTCCTACTATGAAAATAAGAGAAATTATAAATTCTAATAAAAATAACAGCCACGAATTATAAAATTCATTTACTTCATCATACATATTGAATTTCTTTCATCTAATAAATTATCTACTTTTGTTAATAAATTATCAGCTTCTAAATAATTATTATTTTCTATTTTTGTTTTTAATACTTCTAAGCTATTAATAATCTTTTGTTCTACCTCCCTTGCATTATTAGGTGACATAGGGTCACTATATGTTACTTTTTCATTAAATGTCTCAAATTTTTTCATAAAAGCTGTATTATCAATCAATTTTATAATACTTGAATTCAATAATTTGATTTCCTTTATATAGTTAACCTTTTCCTCAACATAATCTCTTTCTTGCCTATGATATATAATTCCAATAAGAGTCATAACAACGTATGTTAAATATGTAATTAATATTGTACCTTGTACATAATATGCTATTTTAACATCAACATTAGCATACATAAATACGTGAGCTATAATAGATTCAATACTTACGTAAGCTGAAGATATAAGATATAAGGAATAGCCATACATAAAAGAATCTCTATCTTTTTTAGTTGTGATTAACAAGAAGATAATATTAGCTATTAAGCCTACGTTCATAAATATCATTACACAAATAAACATATCATTATTTGGATAATAATAATTTCTAAAAATAAAAGAAAGATTATCGCTTATTAAGAGCAAAATACCTAGTATTAAAACTAATAATCTAATTTTTTTCATTTTGCCTCCAATTATTCAATTTTATTTCCGCAGCTAGAACAGAATCTTGCACCTACTGGCACCTCTTGGCCACAGTTAGTACAGAATTTTTTTCTTATTATTTCTTTTCCACATGCTGAACAAAATTTTGCATTTGGTGAAACTTCTTCGCCACAATTTGGACATTTGCTCTTATTTTTAGTACTATCCATATTATCATATGTATTTTGCATTGAATCAGCCATAGTTTTGCCAACACCTAGTCCCATGCCTAATCCCATTGTAGGAGCCATTACATTACCTGCTCCTTTATTACCTGCTGCTTTTTCTAACACATCAAATTGACGTTCAGTTTTATAATCAAAGCCTTGAATATCACGTGATTCTTTAAGTCCTCTAGCCTCGATAATTTTAGTAGCATATGCACTTTTAGCTTTCTTTAATTCTTCTATATCAGAATCATCAGCTACTAAGTTCATTATATAAAATTTAGTACATTCAAGTCCTAAATAATCAAATTCTTCATTAAGCTTTTCATGAATAATACTTGAAATTTCTGTTAAACGAGTAGGTATTTCTAATACAGGTACCTGTGCCTGTTTTAGGGCGTTTGCAACTTCATTTTTAACTGTTTGTAAAACTGCACCTCTAACTGTATTTAAAATATCTTGATTTGTAAAATTAGTTAATTGACCTACAATTTTAACAATAAATTTTCTCGAATCCTTTACTCTAATTCCAAATTGCCCATATCCCTTGATATTTGTAAAAATACCATATAATGGATCCTCATATGGAATTGCATTCTCAGTTCCCCATGGAATATCTAATACAGATACCTTATTAATGAAGAAAACTGAACATGGAAATGGCGTTTTACCACCAAATACCTTTTCAAAAAACTTTCTAATAAGTGGTAAATTAGCAGTTGTTAAAGTATGTCTTCCTGGTCCGAATAGATCAAGAGCAATTCCATCTTTATAAAATAGTGCCTCTTGTGATTGATTTACAATCAATTGTGATTTAGTGTTAAAATTAACAATTTCACTCTTGTGAATAATAGTGTTATTATTTCCTTCAAAGGATATAACACTCAATAAACTATCCTTAGCCATATAATCCTCCCGATAATTAAATTTTTAAAATACTGCTCTTACAAATTTATTATAGCATAAACATAGTAATAGTAAATATATATTTAGTTTATTACCTGAGTTTTACAGTTGTTATGCTATAAAAGCCGACCACTTACATAAATTTGTAGGTAATCGGCTTTTTATTATGGCTTGTATATAATAGAATTTAAGTATTTGTCGAATTCTTGTTTAGTATATTC
>Ga0247611_10001713_pt1 | contig 38391 bp, 33 predicted proteins | sample 177DNAGHGhighgp2_FD_192422 | JGI IMG/M metagenome (GOLD analysis project Ga0247611, IMG submission 192422) | Sheep rumen microbial communities from Palmerston North, Manawatu-Wanganui, New Zealand - 1770 DNA GHGhigh gp2 | ecosystem: Host-associated > Mammals > Digestive system > Stomach > Rumen... | reverse complement strand
CAACTGGACAATCTGTCGGCATCATCATATGTGAATAATTCGTTCTCAGTCGAATTGAACAGGCTCGTCCTTTGCGTGAGATTTCCCGTCACGGCATTATAGGTGTAGTTCATCTGCCGCAGGGTGCCGTTGCCGCGCCTCATCCTCATCTGCTGCAGCCGCCCGTGGCTGTCAAGATTCGTTGTGCGGCGGATGGTATCGCCGAGTATCTCCTCCGTATTCTGTCCGTCATAGGAGCTGATACACCACAGGGCATTTCCCAGGAATACACCTGAAATACCACCTGGCCAAGCAGAAAGATCCTCTCCTGCAAGGTACATGCCAATCAGGTGACCGTAACCATCATATTTATAACAGATGCGAAGTATTTCCCTTCTCATAGATTTAAACCTTTTAAATATAATATTATAACAGAGAATCTTTGAAATATTGCATCAAAAAAAATGAATTTCTTTTATCACCATTGCAAATATCGGAAATCCAATGATAACCTCCAAATTTTTCGATGTTAAAAAGTACACACTTGTTAAAGGGTCTTAAACTCCTGTCAATGCTTTATTGAGAAAGTTTTTTCTTTATTATGCATTTAAGATTACTCACTTGCTGCATACTGTTGATGCTCAAGAGGGGCATGATGCTCTTGGAGCGCAAGCCCAGAAGCATCAGCTGCGCCACGCGGTACTGCCGCCTGTTGGTAAGACGCTCCTTCAGGAACGTCCTGTATTCTGGAGCTTTCTCCTGAAAAGCCTTGTCCAGTTCACGCCACTCCTTCTCCGTTGGCATCTCCTCTTTATGGAAAGAACGGCTTAATTCTATAAACCTTCTGACAATTGGAACCATGCGGAACCCGTCATCAGATTCAAGCAATCGCTCACAATTCTCATTTGGAAAGTTTAACATTTCATGTCTCATATATTACTGATGCTCTTATTATTAATTCGTGATATCAATGTTAAAATAACTTTTTCATTGTTTTGTTTTTTGTGAATGTAATTTGTTTGAATCGGTGCAAAAGTAATTGTTTCCCGAAAACACAAAACAAAAAAAACCTCACAAAAAACTCACAAATTCAATTACACAAAAACAAAACAGGCAGTTTCTCCGATGAAACCGCAGATAATTGAAGATTTCTATCTTGATATGATAATAAGGGAAATATTATATATTCCTAATGAGATCTCTTAAACTTCCAAATGGTTGCTCGTTTTCCCGAGGAAACATTTTCGAAAACAAACGACGATGCGACATGGAGATTGAATTATCAGCACGAGACATTAATGTGGCAATGTCAGTAATGGATAGTTCCACCTTCATTAGCATACACATGTTGTATTCTTGTTTTTTCATTCCATAAAGGGAAAATAAGATTCTCCTAAAATCGGGGAAATAATGGTCTATTTCTTCAGAAAGGATGTTGAAGTCCTGACTTTTCATAGGTGCATTATCTTTCAATAAAGAAACTATATGGAAAAATATGTCAGTTTTCTTCAACATAAACATTGCACTTTCTCTTCTTTCTTTTTCTATCTCATAAATTTTACTGCTTGTTTCCAATTCCTTAATACGAAATTGTAGCTTTTCCAATTGATCATTTGTTGCTTCTTCTATTTGTTTTTGAAGATTTAAAATTTGCTGTTGGTTTTGATCAATATAATTCTTGCTTCTTTCTTTTTCAAGAAGAAGTAATTTTTCTGTCTGAAGTCTTCTTTTCTTCTCTATATTTTTTTGCCTTCGAAAATACAATCCTGTCAAGATTGATAGCAACAGAATGACAAGAATCATAAGAACAAATGTCATCCATAAAGCATTTTGCTTAAGTTTTTGATTCTCAAGTTTTGCAATTTCATGTTCTCTCAACTGATAGTTGTATAGGGAATGAATGCGAGAAACTCTTTCGTCTTTATCCATGAATTTAATGGAATCATTATATATGCGTAGAGAGTCTTGCAAATTCATGAAATCATGATATTTCTTATCTTTTAAAGCTATTTCCGAAAGATGAAGGAAGGCTGATTGCTTGCCATACACATTGCCATATTGCAGGAGTTTATTATAATAATAGACAGCAGAGTCCTGTTGCTGGGTTTCGTAATAAATGTTTGAAACAATATAATATATGCTGCTGATACTCGCAGAATCAATGTTTTCTAATGCGGGGGAAATACATTTCTTTGCTTCTGAAAAGTTGTGCAATGCCAGATGAATGTTTGCTAATTGTCCCATCACATCTGTTATCATTTCTTTGTTGTGTGAGAGTTTTGCAACATCCAATGCTTGCCTCATATAAAACAAACTACTATCTGCTTGTGTGTTGTTTAGGAAACAAAAACTTATATCACGCAGGTCGAAAATCATTCCAACTGTGTCTTTGTCTGCTTTCTGGAAATTGAAGGCTTTCTTGTAATTTGAAATAGCATCTTCGAATAGTTCTTGATATAGAAAAAGGGTCCCAATCTGGCTATGTATCAAGCCCCGGAAGCGTGGCGATTCTCCTTCAGGCAGGGCATTGAGGGTCTGCTGATAGTAGTCGATGGCCTGGGGAGCATCACCCTTGTCTGTACAGATGCGGCCGGCATAGAACAAGGCGGTGGCGTTCAGATAGGGTGTGCCGTGCTTCCGGAAATAAGGCACAAGGGTGTCGATGACCAAGGACTCGTAGCCGGTGATGGGCTTGTAGAGCTTGTCCTCAGCCTTCACACGCAACAGCCTGTAGCGCATGGAGAGGCTTGACCTCTTGGCTTCCTGGCTCCCCGCCGCATCAAGCAGTGCCAGTGCTGAGTCCGGGTGCGTCTGCATGAGGGAGTCGGCGCGGTCGAGCATGGCCACGAAAGCCCTGTCCTCACGGCTGCATGCCGCAAGAAGAAAGAGGATGAGGAGGAGCAACCCCCTCCTGACCTTCCCGAGGGGAGGAAGAACGGCTGGTAAGGAATGTTTCATGGACTATTACCCTTTCTTAAAAAAATCATCGGCTTCCCGAGGGAAGCCGAGAGGGGGCTTCAATTCCTTGGCTTCCTGGCTCCTTGACTCCTTGTCTCCTTGCCAGTTTATGGTTTACTTATCAGTATTCGTCAACCTGCAACTGCTGGCGGTAGCCATCAAGGAGTTGCTGTAGCTCCTTGGTGATTTTCTCCGTGCCAGGCTTTCCATAGATGTTGTTCAACTCATGAGGGTCTTTCTTCAGGTCGTAGAGTTCCATGTAGTCGATATCAGGGTCGTTCTCCACATAGCCGGAACGACTCATCCACTGGAAGGAGTTGTATTCGCGCGTGCCGGGTATCTGCTGGTATTTGTTCTCCTCCTGTGCCTTCACACCGCCCTTGCCATAGAAATGGATGAGCTTATAGCGCTCCGTGCGCACGCCGTCGTGCTTACGGGTGACATGCCAGGCGGGATAATCGTAGTAGTGGTAGTAAAGGCTCTTGCGCCAGTCCTTCGGTTTCTTTCCCTGAAAGACGGGAGCCAATGACAGGCCGGGCAGTTCCTGGGGCTTCGCCACACCGCCGTAGTCGAGGAAGGTGGGGGCATAGTCGATGTTCTGTACCATCGTGGTGCAGACGCTGTGGGGCTTGATGACCTTGGGATAGCGGATAACCAACGGCGTGCGCAGGCTCTCCTCATACATGAAGCGCTTGTCGAACCAGCCGTGCTCACCCAGATAGAAGCCTTGGTCGGAGGTATAGACAACGATGGTGTTCTCTGCCAGCCCATGCTTGTCGAGATAGTCAAGCAGCTCACCCACGCTCTCGTCAACGGAATGGATGACGGAGAGATAGTCGCGGAGGTAAGTCTGATATTTCCACTCCACAAGGTCGCGGCCCTGCAGGTTGGCTTGCTGGAACCAGTTGTAGCGCGCTCCGAAGTAGGCTTCGTTGGCCTTGCGCTGCTCCGCATCCATGCGTCCGTATTCGGCAATGGTATGGTTGAAGTTCACCGGCCCTCTTCCCACGGAGTCCACCTTCAGGTCGAGCACCAGCTCCATGTCATCGCCAATCTCCATCTTCTGCGTATGGGCAGCGGAGCCACGGGTGGCATAGTCGTCCCACATGGTCTCAGGGATGGGGAAGGTGACATTGTCGTACATGCCGAGATGCTGCACGGCGGGGAACCAGCTGCGGTGAGGGGCCTTGTGGTGCACCATCAGGCAGAAGGGCTTCGAGGTGTCGCGGTTGTCGAGGAACTCCACGGCATGCTTGGTGATCAGTTCCGTGGCATAGCCTTCCTCACGGATGTACTTGCCCTGCGTGTCCTGTCCCATGAACTGCGGGTTGTAATAGGTGCCCTGGTCCCAGAACACATGGTAGTAGTCAAAGCCCTTGGGCGTACACATGAGGTGCCACTTGCCAATCATACCCGTCTCATAGCCTGCCTGCTGAAGCAGTTCGGAGAAGAACGTGCGCGTGGAGTCGATGCCTTCCAAGAGCTGGCGCTGCCCATTCTGATGACTGTAAAGGCCGGTGATGGTACAGGCACGGCTCGGTGAGGAGAGCGAGTTCTCAACAAATGCGTTGTCGAAACGCATGCCCTCATTGGCAATCCTGTCAATGTTGGGCGTGGGGGCTAAACGGCCGACGGCCGTACCATAGGCCGAGATGGCCTGATAGGCATGGTCGTCGCTCATGATATACAGGATGTTGGGACGCTGGTCGGCAACAGCCTGTTGGGCATGTGCCGCAGCTGCCGTTGGCAGCAGCATGGCACAGCACAAGGCTTTGTTACAGGGGTTCAAGGAGTTCAGGGAGTTCATGTGGTCATGGAGTTCAAAGAGTTCAGGGAGTTCAAGTTAGGAGAAGCTGATCATACCTTGTACGGCATCTGCGGCATCGTCTTTCTTATCCGAGGTTGTTCCCCCGTTGGCCTGAATGCGTATCTCCTCCAGCATCTGGCGGGTACGCTTATAGGTAGGCGTGTTCTCAACAGCCAGGATCACATCCTCATTGTCAAGGTCTTCCGGACGGAACAGGTAGATATTGGGACGACGCTTGTACTGCTTGCTCTTGCCGCTGTCGCCATAGAAGCGGTCGCGACGGCTCTGCTTCTCTGCACGCTTCTCTTCCTCGCGGGCCAGACGGTCCACCTCTTCCTGAGTCTTCTTGCCCAGGTGAGAGCTCATGCCATCGACATCCTCGATGCCGAAGCCGGTAGCAAGGATGGTAACCTTCACCTTCGGTCCGAGCTCGGGGTCAACAGCGATACCCCACTTGATTTCAAAGTCACTGCCGAAGCGTGCCATGAAGTCGTTCACCTCATTCATTTCCTCCATCATGAAGCTGGAACCCTCTGACTTCTCATCACAGAAGTTGATGGAGAGCAGAATCTTCTTGGAATTGAAGATATCGTTGTCGTTGAGCAACGGTGAGTTCAAGGCATCGTCGATAGCTTTCTTCACACGACCTTCGCCCTCGCCGTAGCCGGTGGACATAATGGCAACGCCACCGTCCTTCAGCACGGTCTTCACGTCATTGAAGTCGAGGTTGATTAGACCATGATTGGTGATGATCTCGGCAATGCTTCGTGCTGCCACGCTCAAGGTGTCATCGGCCTTGCTGAAGGCATCGAGCAGGGTGAGCTCCGGATAGATTTCACGCAGACGCTCGTTATTGATAACAAGCAGGGCGTCAACATGCTTTGCCATCTCCTCCACACCGTCGAGAGCCTGGTCAATCTTATTGTTTCCCTCAAAACGGAAGGGGATGGTCACAATACCCACCGTGAGGATTCCCAGTTCCTTGCTGACGCGTGCGATGACCGGAGCGGCACCTGTTCCTGTGCCACCGCCCATACCGGCCGTGATGAAAGCCATCTTCGTGCCGTCGTTGAGCATGTTCTGCACATCGTTGATACTCTCCTCGGCAGCCTCACGAGCCTTCTCTGGCTTGTTGCCTGCGCCGAGACCTTCCTTACCCAGTTGCAGGAGAACGGGTACGGGACTGTCGTTCAAGGCCTGTGCGTCTGTGTTGCAGAGCACAAAGGTTACATCGTGGATGCCTTCGCGATACATGTGGTTAACGGCATTGCCGCCACCGCCGCCGACACCGATGACTTTGATAATGCTTTCTTTTCTATCGGGTTCACCGAAATCCAATATACTGTTCATGATAATGATGTTTAATGATTGATGAATGATGGTTTTGGATGATGGATGAATGATGATGGATGAAGTGACGGATTATTCGTCTTCGGGATCCACCATCCTCTTGAAGAAGTTCATCATGCCGCGCTTAGTGCGGTTCAAGACGCTGTTCTTGCGGCGTTCCTCACGCTCACACTCTGCTTCCTCTTCCTCTATGCGACGCTGGCGTTCAGCCTCCTCGGCAGCCTGACGGGCAGCCTCCTCGGCCTTCTTCTTCTCTTCCTCAGTCTGCACGATGCCACGTCCCGAGATTTCGTTGAGCGAACGGGGAGTCCTGTGCAGGTCTGTGGTCGCTGCAGATACAGGCTGGTCACCAGCAGAAAAGAGATCGTTGGTAATCTCCTCGCCTGCGCAGTTCATGTCGCCCTTCTCCAACAGGCCCAGAATGGTATTCATCTTTCCATTGTGTTCGGAGATATCAACGTTGCTGGAGTTGACGGTCAGATTGACGAACTTAGCGATACGGATCTTCTCGATGGGAGTATGGTTGCGGAAAGCCTTCTCAATGTTCTTCATGTTGGAGCCGCCACCGGTAAGGACGATGCCGCCCAGCAGCTTGTCAACAAACTCATTGGGCACCTGGAACCATACGTTCTCGATAATCTCCTGCAGGCGTCCCTCCACAATGTCGATGAACTTGCGGCTTTCTACGGAGCGTTCCTGATCAATGGAGAGCATCAGGGAATTGTCGATGTCGCTGTTCTCGGTGAAGGCACTGCCATACTTCAGTTTCATCTTCTCGGCTTCCTGTTCTTCCATCTGCAGGGAGGCGATATCCTTGGTGATGTTGCTGCCACCCAGGGGAATGACGGCAAGATGACGAAGGATGTTCTTATAGTAAACGGAAACCGTCGTGGTGTCAGCACCGAGGTCAACGAGCACACAGCCTGAACGCTTCTCTGTCTCCGTGAGCACGCTGTCGGCCAGCGCAAGGGGCGCAAGATACATCTCTGCAATGGCGATGCCTGCCTGTTCGAAGCACTTGTTCAGGTTACGGTAGAAGTTCTTACGCCAAAGGATGTTCAGGAAGTTGCCCTCAAGACGACTGCACTGGATGCCGACAGGGTCGAGCTGATACTGCTGGTCAACACGGTATTCCTGTGTGGCAGCATCGAGAATCTCCTGATCGGGATAGGTCTGGATGCGGTTGGCATCCATCAGTTCGTTCACCATATCGGCAGAGACAGTAGTATCGGCAGCCAGTTCCTTGACGATGACATTGCGGACACTGCGGATGCTCTGGCCGCCCACACCCACATAGACATGAGCAATCTTGGACTTCAGGGCTGTCTCCAACCTCTTGATGATATTTGTCAGACAGACAACGGTCTTGTCAATGTTGTAGACAACACCATTGCGAATACATGTGGTGGAGTCTTCCTTGATGACTGCCAGCACCGAGATACTGCCGTCAAGGTTCTTTTTTCCAGCGATTCCGGTTATCTTAGATGAACCGAGCTCAATTGCAACAATAAATTCCTTTGGCATAATTATTTTGATTTTTTTATTTCCTTTTACAAATGATTTGGTTGTCAAACTCCAGATTGATGTAGGAGTACTTGTTCCATCCTGCCTGCGAAAGGCCATAGCGATAGAACTTGTCCAGTCGTTCGAGCTTGTGGTTGACAAACCCAGCTATCAGTTTGGCACGTTCCTTCGCGACCTTATGTTGAGGAAGGGCTCCTAAACAGATGATGTGGTTGCCGACACGCGGCACAAGTTCGATACTCCCATTGGGCAATACGTTAATCTGCTCCACCTGGTTCTTCCAGAACTCACTTGCCATCAGGCACTTTCCCAACGGAGAGATGTAGTTGACGGCAAAAGTCTTGCTGATGTCGCCCGTAGCGATAATCAAGTCGGAGGTGTAACTGGAATTGGGCATGATGCAGTCGTTGTCGTCCAGATAATAGTCATCACCATTGGAAGCCTTCACCCTCACCATCGGCATACGCTGGGTGATGGTGATATAAACGTGGCCGTCCTGCGTCTTGTAGCATTCTGCCGTTTTGACAAAGGGACTCTGCTTCAGCGTCTCCTCAATACGGCGGGAATCGACGTAGCGAAGGGGTTTCTGATAGGGATAGAGCTTGCAAGCGGTAAGACGCTTTTTGATCTCACTACCTGTGATAAACCCATTGGTACGCTCATCCTGGATCTTGATGATGACCTTGGTGCACACCTTCGATGTCTCGTCGGGCTTGTTGAAAGCCGTGATAGCCAAGACAAGATAGGCGGCAAGGACCATATCGACCAGCACAAGAGCTGTTTTCCTCCAGTTGAATGTCATTTATTTCTCCTCCAGTATTTTGGTAATTTGGGGTGCGAGGTTATCCAGATTGCCGGCACCGAGCACTACGAGCACGTCGAAGTCGCGGCTCTTGACCAACGGTAACACCTCGTCAAGGGTAATCATCTGCTTCTCGACACCAGGTTTCAGGTTGTCATAGATGAGCTGACTGGTCACCCCGGGAATGGGAAGTTCGCGAGCAGGATAGATGTCACAGAGAATCACCTCATCCAACACGCTCAACGCATCGGCAAACTCATGATAGAAGTCGCGGGTGCGGGTATAGAGATGGGGCTGGAAGATGGCCGTGATCTTCCTGTCCTGATAGAGCTGGCGCAAGCTGCGCGCACTCTGAAGAATCTCCTTCGGGTGGTGGGCATAGTCGGAAAGGAACACATGGCGGTCATCCTTGATCTTGAAGTCGAAGCGACGCTCCACACCATAGTAGGTCTTCATGCCATTTCGGAGTTCATCAGCCGTACAGCCGTTCAACTGCGCCATGGCCATGGCACCCACGCCATTCTCGATATTGATGGGAACGGGGTTGCCGAGTTCAACATCCTTCACGTTCTCTATCGGAGAGATGAAGTCAAATGTAATCTTACCATTACCAATGCGAATATTCTCCGCATGGAAGTCACCCTCTGTCAAGCTGTAGTCATATACCTTTACGCCTGTCTGAACATCTTGTTTCATCTCCAGGTCACGATGGATGATAAGTGCACCACCGGGCTGGATGAGGGTGGTATAATGGCGGAAGCTCTCCAAATAGGCTTCCTTGGTTCCATAGATGTCAAGATGGTCGGGGTCGCTGGAGGTGATGACCGTCATCCAAGGACGCAGCCAGTGGAAGGAACGGTCGAACTCATCAGCCTCGATAACCACATAGTCACTGGTGTCAGAGAGAATGTAGTTGGTTCCATAGTTCTTGGAGATACCGCCGAGGAAGGCATTACATCCTAAATGGCTCTGATTCATGATATGGGCACACATGGTGGAAGTGCTGGTCTTTCCGTGAGTGCCAGCCACACACAGTCCTTTATGGGCACGGGTGAGCGTACCCAGAACCTGTGCACGCTTCTGTATCTCAAAACCGTTCTCGCGGAAATATACCAGTTCCTGATGCTCAGCGGGAATGGCCGGAGTATAGATAACCAGACATGAGTCCTTCTGCTTGCAGGCATGGGGAATCTCGCTGACATTCTCCTCATAGTGGATGAGCATGCCTTCTTCCTCAAGACGGCGTGTCAGTTCCGAGGGTGTCTTGTCATAGCCGGCCACCACCAATCCCTTGTGAAGGAAGTAGCGGGCGATGGCACTCATTCCGATACCACCGGCTCCTACGAAATAGACGGCTTTTATATCATTCATTTCCATATGCTAACTTGATAACTTCATCGGCGATAATGGCCGCGGAATTGGGTAAGGCGAGTTTCAGGATATTGGCAGAGAGCTCTTTCAACTTAGCATCATCATTGACCGTCCTGACAGCCAGTTCAAGAAGGCTTTGGGGAGCCTCGGCATCTTTCACATAGAGGGCGGCCTGCTTATTGACCAGCGCCATGGCGTTCTTGGTCTGATGGTCTTCTGCCACGTTGGGAGAGGGAACCAGGATGACCGGCTTTCCTATCAGGCAGAACTCGGAGATACTGCTGGCACCGGCACGACTGATAACCAGGTCGGCGGCACGATAGGCAGCTCCCATGTCACTGATAAAGTCCATGACCTTCAGGTTGGGCAGTGATTCCTGAAGACTCAATTGCTCCATGATGGAAGCATGGTAGTATTTTCCAGTCTGCCAGATGAACTGCACATCACCCTGCTTCACGATATCCAAATGCTGCAGGATGCTCTCGTTCACCGTGCGGGCGCCAAGACTTCCTCCAACCAGGAGGATGGTCTTCTTCTGCGGGTCAAGACCAAAGCTCTTCACCGCATCCTCACGGGTGACGGTTGTTTCCAGCAACGACTGGCGGACAGGATTTCCCGTCATGATGATTTTCTCAGCCGGGAAGAAACGTTCCATCCCGTCATAGGCCACGCAGATCTTCCGAACCTTCTTGGCCAGCAACTTATTGGTGACCCCTGCGTAGGAGTTCTGTTCCTGGATAAGACAAGGGACACCTGCATCGGCACACTTGTTGAGCATGGGACCGCTGGCATAGCCACCGACTCCTACTGCCGCCATAGGACGGAAGTCGCGGATAATCTGTCGGGCCATGCGCTGACTCTTCCATATCTTGTAGAGCACCTTGAAATTGCGAAACAGGTTTTTACGGTCGAAGCCACAGATGGGAAGAGCCTTGATGTCATAACCTGCGGCGGGCACACGCTGCATTTCCATGCGGCCTTCCGCACCCACAAACAGGATTTCTGCATCGGGTCGTTTTTCCCGTATGGCATTGGCAATAGAGATAGCCGGGAAGATGTGTCCACCCGTTCCACCGCCACTGATAATTACCCTTAACTCTTTGTCCATACCCTAATCTATAGATTATCGTTGCAAAAGTAATACTTTTTTTTGTCTTAGAGAATTTTTTCTTACCTTTTCTGCTATGCTACCACCAAACGTGCTTCAGCAGGCACGTCAGTGTTAGGAGTCTCACGCTTCTTGGCAGAGCGACTCACACTGAGAATGACACCCACATAGATGCAGTTGATCATGGTGGAAGTACCGCCCTTGCTGATGAGCGGAAGCGGCTGACCGGTCACGGGAGCCAAACCCACGGCCACCATCATGTTGAACAGAGCCTGCGTGACGAGCAGCAAGGCAAGTCCCATGGCCAGGAAAGCCGGGAAGTTGTTCTCACAACGACTGGCGATACGGCCGGTGCGGAAGAGCAGAATGATATAGAGCATCGCCACGAAGAAGGCTCCGAAGAAGCCCATCTCCTCAATGATGATGGCATAGATGAAATCGGAGAATGCCTGATATAGGAAGTCACGCTCTATGGAGTTGCCGGGGCCCTTGCCAATGACATTGGAGGTCACAATAGCAATCTTCGCATGGTTCTTCTGGGCTCCTTTTCCGATGAGGTCAACACTGTCTGGCGGAAGTTCCTCGCTGTTGACAAAGTCCATGATACGTCCGCGCCAAGTTCCGAAACGGTGGAACACACGGGCGATGCCGCCTGCCTCCTGCTTCTGTTCGGCCTGCGCTTCCTCTACAAGAACGTTCTGCTGCTGCGCCTCAGCCACCTGCTCATCCTGCTTTCCCAACAGCATGACCATAGCGACCATCAAAGCCACCAACAGGGTGACACAGCCAATCAACTTACCCAATTGCTGACGCGGCACCCGTCCAATCACCATCATCATGAAGATGACGGCACAGATCAGTACTGCCGTGGAGAAGTTCTCCACGAGAATGGGAGCGACAATTATTCCCGTCACTACCAGAATATATTTGAAAGCATTCTTATCCGCACCTTTCTCGGTCTGCATGGCACTGAGAATCTGTGCCGTGGCCAAAACCAATGTACCCTTGGCAATCTCCGAGGGTTGGAACTGCATGCCCAGGAAGCCCACCCAACGGGAAGCGCCATTGGTGGACTGACCTGCCACAAGCACCCATATCAGCATGGCAAACGACACCAGCAGAAGGAAGGGGGTGACAATCTTGAAATACTTACACTTGATGTTCATCGTCACCAGCATGCAGAAGATACCCATCAGGAGAATCCACACATGCTTCAACACAGGTCCAAGGTAGCTTCCTCCCTTATACGTCAGCTGCGAAGAGGCGGAATACACCTCTATAACGCTGATGATGCACAGGAAGAAGAACACCATCCATATCACCTTGTCCCCTTTAAACAGGTTGCCTAACGTCTTGTTGATCATAGATTCCTTACCAATGTCTTGAATTGTTCGCCACGGTCTTCCATGTTCTTGAAGAGATCAAACGAAGCACAGCAGGGAGAAAGCAGGACCGTATCACCGGGACGTGCCATCTCATAGCAAGCCTCCACACACTCTTTCATGGAATGGGTATCGCGCACGGGAATGCCCAGTGGATCGAAGAAGTTATGAAGTTTCGTATTGTCGGCTCCGAGATATACCAAGCCCACACACTTCTTCTGCACCAGTTCCTTAATCTGACTATAGTCGTTGCCCTTATCCTTGCCGCCAATGATGAGAATAGTGGGGGTTTTCATGCTCTCCAACGCATACCAGCAGGCATCGACATTGGTGGCCTTGGAGTCGTTGACATAAGCCACACCACCTACCTTGCACACTTTCTCTAGACGGTGTTCCACACCTGGGAAGTCAGAGAGGCTCTTGCGTATCGCCTCCTTCTTGATGCCTGCAATATTGGTGGCGATACCGGCTGCCAAGGAATTATACACATTGTGGATGCCTGTCAGCGAGAGGTCTTCCTGCTCCATATTGAAGGGGGTGGGCTTCTCGATGGTGTACTGTCCTTCCTCTATATATCCGATGGAACCGTTCTCTTTCAACGCAGAGAACGGATACTGGATGGCCTTGATGTCATACTTCTCCAGCTCGCGACGAATAATCGGGTCATCGTTCCAATAGATAAAAGAATCTTGCTCCGTCTGATTCTGGATGATACGCATCTTGGAATCGACATAGTTCTGCATGCAGTTGTCATAACGATCCAGATGGTCGGGCGTGATGTTCAGCAGGACAGCAATATTGGCACGGAAGTCATACATGTCATCCAACTGGAAGGAGCTAAGTTCAATGATATAATATTCATGCGGATCCTCTGCCACCTGAAGGGCCAGGGAGTTTCCGATATTTCCAGCCAGACCTGCATCGTAGCCAGCCTCACGGAAGATATGATAGATGAGCGATGTGGTCGTAGTCTTGCCATTGGAGCCTGTGATGCAAACCATCTTGGAATTGGTATAGCGTCCGGCAAACTCTATCTCGCTGATGATGGGGATATGGCGTTCCATGGCCTTGCGGATCATCGGTGCTTCCTTCGGAATGCCGGGACTCTTGATAATCTCATCGGCGGAAAGAATCTTCTCCTCGCTGTGCTGTTTCTCCTCCCATTCAATGCCATGGTCATCCAGCATCTTCTTGTAACGGTCCTTGATAGCCGACATGTCCGACACGAACACGTCAAAGCCCTCTTTCTTGGCAAGCACAGCAGCACCTGCGCCACTCTCTGCAGCTCCTAATATTACTATTCTCTTCATTTTTATCTTTTCCCCTTCTTGCTTTTTTACTTTCTTACCTTTTTACTTTTTTACCTGATCTTCAATGTAATGATGGCCAGTGCCGCTAATATGATGGTGGTAATCCAGAAACGAACTGTAATCTTCGATTCGTGGAACTGACGTTCCGGCCATTTTTTGAAGATGTAACGGCTGGTAGCATCCAACTGACTATCGAGCTTACGGAAGTTGTCATGGATGGGGGTGGCACGGAAGATCCTGACACGCTGTCCCTTCCTCTTGAAGAACTTGAAGGCCTGGGTCTGGATGATAACACTGAGACTCTCTACGAGGAAGATGCCACAGAGAATGGGCACCAGCAATTCCTTATGGATAATCACGGCACACACGCCAATGATACCGCCTATCATCAGAGATCCCGTGTCGCCCATAAACACCTGGGCAGGATAGGCGTTATACCAGAGGAAACCAATCATGGCACCGACAAAGGCACATAGGAAGATAACCAGTTCCTCCGAATGCGGGATATACATGATATCGAAATAGGAAGCATAGCCGATGTGCGAGGACACATAGGCAAGGATACCCAAGGCTACACCGATGATGGCCGAGTTGCCTGCACACATGCCATCCATGCCATCGTTCAGGTTGGCGCCATTGGACACCGCCGTGACAACAAGAATGGTCATGATGACGAACAGAATCCAGCCTGCCGCTACACGATACTTTCCACAGAAGCTCATCACCTTCGAATAGTCCAAGTTGTGATTCTTCATAAACGGTATCGTGGTCTGCAGTGATTTCACGGCATCCTGCTTATGCTTTATAACCACTTCCTGATTGGTCTCCTGCACTTGAATATTCTCACGCACCACCACATCGGGACTCAGCCAGAGTGTCAGGCCTACAATGAAGCCGATACTCACCTGACCAACAATCTTGTATTTACCTTTCAAGCCTTCCTTATCGTGCTTGAAAATCTTGATATAGTCATCAAGGAAGCCCAGGAAGCCCAGCCATAGCGTTGTTCCAATCATGAGCAACAAGTATATGTTACGCATACGACCCAGCAACAGAACGGGCACAAGGATGGACACCATGATAATGATACCACCCATCGTGGGCACACCCTTCTTCTTCTCTCCGAAGGGGTCTATGCTGGCTTCACGGGATGTTTCGGAGATGTTGCGTCGTTTCATGAACTTGATGAAGCGCTCACCAAACCATGCCGAGATGACCAGCGAGAGGATGAGCGTCAACAGAGCGCGGAACGAGATGTAAGACCACACATGCGCTCCCGGAATGTTGAATTGTTCTAAGAATCTGAAAATATAGTACAGCATATTCTATAAGTTTGAGCTAAGAGTTTATTGTTCTGAAGAGAAAATATCACGGAGGACTTCCTTGTCGTCAAAATGGTGCTTGACACCTTTTATCTCCTGATAGTCCTCATGCCCCTTTCCAGCGACAAGGATAACATCACCCTTCTGTGCCAACATGCAGGCCGTACGGATTGCCTCGCGTCTGTCCACTATGGAGAGTACTTTCCTCATCTGCTTGGCATCAAGACCTGCCAGCATGTCGTTGATGATATCCTGCGGATTCTCAAAGCGGGGGTTGTCGGAAGTAATGATGACACGGTCACTCTGACGGACAGCTTCCTGCGCCATCAGCGGACGCTTGCCCTTGTCACGGTTGCCACCAGCTCCACAAACGGTGATGACCTGTCCCTTTCCGTTCAACACCTCATGGATGGCATTGAGCACATTCTCCAGCGCATCGGGGGTATGGGCATAGTCAACAATTGCGGTATAGCCATTGGGTGAGCGCAAAGGCTCCAGCCTTCCACTTACGCTCTTGAGTGAGCTGAGCACCAAGAGAATATCCTCCGGACGCTTGCCCAACATAACGGCAGCACCATAGACGGCAAGCAGGTTAGAGACATTGAACTTTCCAATGAACTGCACACCAACCTCACGACCGTCAATCTCCAGATACATTCCTTCGAAATGACATTCCAGTATGCGGGCACGGAAATCAGCCATCGAACGGGTAGAGTAAGTCTTCACCTGTGCTTTGCAGTTCTGCACCATCACCATACCGTTCTTGTCATCGGCGTTGGTGATAGCAAAAGCTGTCTTGGGCAACATGTCGAAGAATGCTTTCTTTGCGTCACGATAGTTCTCAAAGGTCTTATGATAATCCAGATGGTCACGGGTAAGGTTTGTGAAGAGTCCTCCCTCAAAGCGCAGACCGCCGATACGCTTCTGGGCAATCGCATGACTGGAGCATTCCATAAAGGCATACTCACAGCCAGCTTCCACCATACGGGCAAGCAGGCGGTTCAGTTCAATGGGATCAGGCGTGGTATGTGAGGCAGGCACAGCTTCACCTTCAATGTAATTGCATACCGTAGAGAGCAAACCGCACTTATGTCCCATCGCCCGGAACATATTATATAATAAGGTGGCAATAGTTGTCTTTCCGTTTGTTCCCGTCACACCTACTAGGCGCAGCTTGCGCGAGGGGTCACCATAGAAGGCTGTTGCCACGGGACCTACCGCATCTTCGCAGGAGGAGACTTGAACGAAAGCGACACCCTCTGTCTTTTCTTCCGGCAATTCTTCACACAAGATGGCAGCCGCTCCCTGTTCTATGGCCTTGGGAATAAACCGATGACCATCGACCTGCGTTCCCTTCATGGCCACGAAGAGATGGCCTTCAGCGATGCGACGCGAATCTATGTTCACGCCAGTAATCTCCACTTCGGTATCACCGAAAACCGTCACGGGATTGATATTCTTGATCAGCTCACTTAATTTCATATATTTTTCTGTTTTGTTTTTTCTTTATCCTTATATGTTCAGATACTGAGTGTCAGCGTGCAGGTCTCTCCCTTCTTGATGACATGACCAGGGTCAAGGCTCTGCTTGACGACACGGCCACGGCCCACGACAAAGGCTTTCACGCCACGCTTCTCTATCAGATAGACGGCATCGCGGGCCCCCATGCCTGTCACATCGGGAATCTGCGAGGATTCGTATTGTCTCTGTTTCTGCAAGGAGACTTTCTTGTTGGAACGTGCACCGCTACCCCACACATAGTTGCCCTCAGCATCCGTATGCATCCAGTTGCGGTCAACGCCGATGCCCAGATGAGAAAGGACATAGTCGGCGGCGAGCAGATTACCATTCTTCACATCCGGAATAAGAATGGAGGTGGTATCGCGGGCATCCGTGACGTCAAGCTTCAGACTCTGGGCCATGATGCCTTCGGAGATATGATGGAACACGACACCCGACATACCACCGCCAGAAGCAGGAAGTCCGGACTTCTGTATGCAAACGATACAGGAATAGCGGGGAGCCTCAGCGGGGAAGAAGCCTGCAAACGACAGAAGATAGGAAGCCGATTTTCCGCTGGCAGTCCATATCTGTGCCGTTCCTGTCTTGCCGGCCACCTTGAACGATGGAGACCCAGCTTTCTTACCAAGGCCTTTGCTGACCACCTGCTCAAGGATGGTCTGCATGGTCTTAATGGTTTTATCCTTGGCGATATGCTCACGCAGTACGACAGGCGGGAAATCCATGATCACCTCGCCGTCCTTCACCACCTTCTTCACAAATCGTGGCTGCATCATGCGACCATTGTTGGCAATGGCGTTATAGAACGTCAGCGTGGAGATGGGAGGAACCTGTGTCTCGTATCCAATAGACATCCATGGCAGGGCCGTATTACTCCAGTTTGCCCAGTGACGACCGGTCTTGTCCATACGCGGCATACGGATGACTGCCGGCGAAGAACCTGCCAACGGAATGTGAAGGTCGTCGGCAAGTCCGGTACGATAGATACCCTCCACGAATTTCTCTGGATTCTTATGATAGTATTCATCAACAATTCTGCTGACACCGATGTTTGAACTGAAATGCAAGGTCTGCGGCAAGGTCAGCATACCGTAGCCACCACGGTGCCAGTTATGGTCTTTCATATTACGACCATACATGGGCCACACGCCGCCACCGGTCTCCACCCGTTTGGTGGTATCACATTTCTCGTCATCCAACGTCACAAGGATGGAGGCAGTCTTAAACACAGAGCCAGGTTCCAACAGGTCGCTGACGGCATGGTTCTTGCGCTCACGATATTCACCGTCACCGCATTTTTCCATATTGACGATAGCCTTGATGTCGCCGGTCTGTACCTCCATGACAATAGCCACGCCCACGTTACCGTTGATCAGTTTCAGCTCATCGATGACGGCACGCTCCGCCAAGTCCTGCATCCCCACGTCAATGGTTGTCACAATGTCGGCACCGTCAATGGGCGGTGTGTCCATGATATCAAGGAACTTGTTGCGCACCTTCCTGCGGTGTACCAGGCCGTTTGTACCACGAAGAATGGAATCGTACGACAACTCCAAGCCGAAGCGTGCCGTATCCTTGGCCCCATACATAGCACCGATGGTTCTCGATGCCACAGATCCGAAAGGACGTTGGCGTGCATTGTTCTCCTCGTAATGGAAGCCTCCCTTATAAGACAGCAGGTTGAAGATCGGCAATGCCTTTACCTCGGTGAAGGTATTATAGTCCACACGATAGCGCCAGACGGGCCAATGGCGGCTGCCACGCTTGCGTCCCTCCTCCAGGTCGGACTTAAATTCAGCGGCGGTCTTCTCTGGGAATATCTGGTGCAGGCAGAGGCAGAGGGTATCGACCTTCTGCTCCCACAGTGTATCGGTCTGCGATTCGTGCAAAGCCTTGAAGTCCATGAACATCTTGTATTCAGGAAGCGACGAAGCCATCAGCTGTCCATCGCAGGAAAGGATGTTTCCACGGTTCGGCTTCACGCTCACACTGTCTTTCTTCACACGGTCGGCCACATGTATCCAGTAGTCGCGCTTTGCAGTCATAAGATACAGCATCCGCACTACAACGGCCGCTGCCACCAATGCCATCAGAATAGCGAAGGCACTATAACGGGGCATGATCTTCCGGGGGTCAAATTTGCTCATATCTTATTCTTCTGGAATAGTTATAATATAAGGAGGTTGGTTGGCAATCTTCAACAAGCTGTCCTTGTTGTTCTGCAGCATGTCAAGGACATGGCTCTCACGGCATTTCTCCGTGAGCTGGCTACTTGACGAGAGCGCCTTGTACTTGGCATGCTGAAGTTCTTTCTGCAGTTTGTCTATCTCGATGAGGTTCTGCTGGCAGCTGTATCTGTTGGAGATATAGATAATGACAAAGAAGGTGATGAGCATAAACACCCATATCTGACGACGGATGGTACTGGTAGAAAGGATATCGCCACCCAGAATCTTACGCAACGTAAAGGTGTTCGACAACGGAGTCTCGTCCTCTGTTGCCTGTTCCTTGATGACGTCTTTCAGAGACGGTCCTTCTACCTGTGGCTCCTGCTTGTCCGCAGTGTTCTGCTCAGCCTCTTCCGTCACCGGCTCCTGAAGCTTGACTTCGGGCTCTTGTAGGCTGTCCCCTTCTATCTCCTTTTTCATCTATATCTTCTCCTATTTGCTTTTTACTTTTTCCCTTTTAATTTTCCTCACACCTTCTCTGCAATCCGAAGCTTGGCACTCCGTGAACGGGGGTTCTCTGTCTGCTCGACATCACTCGGCACAATCACCTTGTTATTGACAAGCCTGAAAGGTGTTTCCACCCGACCGAAAAAGTCCTGTTCCTGTCGACCCTCTACATTCCCCGTCTTCATGATGTTCTTCACGATACGGTCCTCCAGAGAGTGATAGGTGATCACCGACAATCTTCCTCCCGACCGGATCAGTTCCGTTGCAGCTTTCAGCATGTCGCGGAGGGCATCCATCTCGTGGTTCACCTCAATGCGTAGTGCCTGAAACAGCTTCGCCATCTCCTTCTTCTCCCGCTCACGACGAAAGAACGGCTCCACAGCGGCCATGAAATCCTGCGTAGTCTCTATGCGGTGGACAGAACGTACCTTCACCAGAGCGGCAGCAATGCGACGGGCACTCTTCAACTCTCCATAAAGAAAGAAGATGTCTGCCAACTTGCTTTCATCCGCCTCGTTGATGATGTCGGCAGCCGTTCGACCGGAGCGTTTGTTCATCCGCATATCCAGCGGCCCGTCGAAACGGAAGGAAAAACCGCGGTCGGCATCGTCGAAATGGTGACTTGACACCCCGAGGTCTGCCAACACACCGTCCAGCTGTTCCACGCCATAGTAGCGCATCCAGTTCTTCAAGTAACGGAAGTTGGAGCGAACGAAGGTAAAGTTGCCGCCATCCGCTTGGCTGACAGCCCCCCGCACCTCGCTTCTCTCCAGGTTTCGCTCCGCATCCTCGTCCTGGTCAAAACTGTAGAGATGTCCTGTCCCATTCAATCGACGGAGAATCTCACTGCTGTGCCCTCCCCCACCGAAGGTGACATCCACATAGACACCGCCGGACTTGATGTCAAGTCCGTCAATGCTCTCAGACAAGAGCACCGGAACATGATAGGCTTCTACGGTCATGAAGACGAGAATGTATTTTTAATTTTACTTAGTAGTCGGTTTCTCTGAAGAGGAATCTCCCATCAGCTGTTCTACCATGGCGCCGAACGCCTCGGCCTCCATGAAGGAGCTGTCTTCATCTGACTTCCGCCAGATCTCGATGGTATTGTCAACACCTAAGAAGCGGACGTCCTGCTCAATCTCTGCCATCCGAAGGTATCTTTTCGGTATTAGCAGACGGCCGTTGCCGTCAAGAGTCAGCAGTTCCACGTCGGAAACAAACTGGCGAAACACCTGACGGTGGTCTGCACGCCAGTCACTCAAGCGCTCACGTAATGCGTCAACATGTTGGTTCCATACCGATTCTGGGTACAGGACAAGACACGGCGCGAAGATATCTTTACGCAGGACCAGGCTCTCCTCGCCCGATGCCTGCAGCACCTTGCGGAAGACAGCAGGCAGGAAAACCCTGCCCTTTACGTCGGTCTTGCCTTCTATACTTCCTAAAAAACGCATACGTTCCTCTTCATAAAAATTTATTTCGCCCACAAAAGTACACATATTTCCCCACAATCCACCACTTTTCTCCACTTTTTTTTGAAAAGAATGAAAATTTTCTTTTTCTATGACAACTTTCTTAAAAACTTGCACAGAATTAAAAAATTTGTGCTATCTTTGCAGGTTGATTGGTCAGAACATTACTTGGAAGCAACAAGATGACAGAGAAAACCATCGATATTGACAAGATCCTAAAGGAAAAGATGGGCAGCAGGTCTCACCTGTTACCAAGTCCATTGGTCAACTGGCTCAAGCGGATTACACACCAAGACCAAGTGAACGCTTTCCTTTGGGAGTCAAGGGACCTGAAAGGAACGGAATGGCTGGAAGCCTGTGTCGAGTATTTGCAGATGACACTGAGAATAAACGGCAAGGAGAACCTGCCAGCCAAGGATGACGGCAAGTTCTACACCTTTGTGAGCAACCACCCGCTGGGCGGCATTGACGGTGTTGCACTGGGTGCCGTCATCGGCCGCCACTATGATGGCAACTTCCGTTATCTTGTCAACGACCTGTTGATGAACCTGCCCGGACTGGCTCCCGTCTGCATCCCCATCAACAAGACCGGAAGCCAGAGCCGCGATTTCCCCGCCATGGTAGAGGCAGGATTCAACTCCGACCATCACATGCTGATGTTCCCTGCCGGCTTGTGCAGCAGGAAGAAGAACGGTGTCATCCGCGATCTTCCATGGAAGAAAACCTTCATCACCAAGAGCGTGGAGACCCATCGCGACATCATCCCCATCCACTTCGGTGGCCAGAATTCCGCTAAGTTCTACCGCATTGCCAACTTTGGCGACCGGATGAAGATGAAGTTTACCATTGCCTCCCTGTGGCTTGTTGACGAGATGTACAAAAACGTGGGAAAGACCTTTGACATCACCATTGGCAAACCCATTCCCTGGCAGACCTTCGACAAGAGCAGGACACCTGCCCAGTGGGCTGCTTTCGTACAAGATACCGTCTATCATATTCCATCAAACCAATCCTCCGAACACGCATGAACTTCGAACCCATTATCGAACCTGTTAGCACAGAACTGCTCAAGAGCGAGCTCACTCCTGACAAGCAGCTCCGCATGACCAATAAGAGTCATAACGAGATTTACATCATCACGGCCCACAATGCCCCCAATGTGATGCGGGAGATAGGGCGTCTGAGGGAGATTGCCTTCCGGGAAGCGGGTGGCGGAACCGGAAAGCCGCTCGACATTGACGAGTTCGACACTTGCGAGAACTGCTACAAGCAGCTGATTGTATGGAATCCTGAAGACGAGGAGATTATTGGCGGCTATCGCTACCTGTATGGTTCGGAATGGGAACTGGACAAAAACGGGCAGCCGCACCTCGCCACCAGTCACATGTTCCATTTCTCGGAGAAGTTCATCAAAGAATACATGCCCTACACCGTAGAGCTTGGCCGTTCTTTTGTTTCGCTGCCCTACCAAAGTTCAAAAATGGGCGCCAAGAGTCTTTTTGCCCTTGACAACCTATGGGACGGACTCGGTGCCCTGACTGTCATCAATCCCCATCTCAGGTATTTCTTCGGGAAGTTCACGATGTACCCGTCTTATATTCGTCGCGGAAGAGATATGATCCTTTACTTCCTGAAGAAGCATTTCGCCGACAAGGAAGAGCTGATTACCCCGATGAAACCGCTAAAAATAGAGACCGATATCGCGGAGCTTGCACGCCTTTTCTGCAAAGATGATTTCAAGGAAGACTACAAGATTCTGAACCACGAAATCCGTCAGTTGGGCTACAACATCCCACCGCTGGTCAATGCCTATATGGGACTGTCGCCCACCATGAAACTCTTCGGCACAGCCATCAACTATGGGTTCGGTGATGTGGAGGAGACCGGCATTCTGATTTCCATTGATGAAATCCTTGAAGACAAGAGGCGTCGCCACATCGACACCTTTATCAAGCAACATCCGGAAGCCATGCACATCACCAGCGGTGCCGCCAAAGTTATCTATCAAGAGAGCTAAAGGCTTCCTGTCTTCCTGACTTCCTGACTTAAACTATCGGCAATGAGATGCCGTTGATTTTCTGATAGATATCCAACGCATAGACATCCGTCATGCCGCTGATATAGTCGATGACCGCCATCAGGCGTGTTTCCAGACTGTCGCTGTTGATGTCATACTGGCTGCTGAAACGGCGGATAAGCTGTTGCGAATGGAACTTGTTGGGATTCACGGCGGCATCGACCAAACCTTCCATCAGGTTCTCCATGATATGGTAACCGCTCAGTTCCACATCCAGAACAGGTTTGCTCTGATAGATACGTTTCTTGGATATCTCAGTACATTTCCTATAGGCTTCATAGACGGCAGGAGTCATTCGCTTAATCAAAGACTGCTCAAAGGTGCCTGAGAGAATCTCCTGTTCATGCTCCACGAATGTTTTCACACACTCGCTTTCCAACAAGCCGATGACGCGTGCACGCAGATAAACAATCTTCTCATTGTCATCTTCCACGCCCTGCTCCACAATCTGCTGGGAGATATACTCTTTCTGTTCATCTGTAAAGAACCCCAACAAGAGTTGCTCCGTCTGCTCAAAGCTGAGCAGTTTAAGCTTATGAGCATCCTCCAGGTCCATAATCTCATAGCAGATGTCATCGGCAGCCTCCACCAGATAGACCAGCGGATGACGTGCGTACGCCATCGGTTCTCCGGGATTTGACTTACAGAAAATACCCATTTCATCGGCAATCTTACGATATATATCCGCTTCCGTAGAGAAGAAACCGAATTTCCCATGTGCTCCGGCAAGACCCGACACATGAGGATATTTTACGATGCTAGCAAGCGTGGAGTAGGTCATGACGAAGCCACCTATGCGACGTCCCTTGAAACGATGGGTGAGCAGACGGAAGGCATTGGCGTTTCCCTCAAAGTGGGTGAGGTCATCCCACAGATCCGTGCTGACCTGCCCCTTCAGGAAGGCGCCCTTTCCTTCGGTGAAGAAAGCCTGTATAGCCTTCTCACCACTGTGTCCGAATGGCGGGTTACCCATGTCATGCGCCAGACAAGCTGCCGACACAATGGTGCCGATCTCCTCAAACAGCGTGCCGCGTAATTCCGGATGCCGCTGCGTCAGTTGACGGGCGACATCATTGCCCAGTGACATACCCACACTCGCCACTTCCAACGAGTGGGTCAGTCTGTTGTGTACGAAAATACTTCCCGGTAGCGGGAATACCTGCGTCTTGTTCTGCAACCGACGGAAAGGAGCCGAGAAGATCAGACGGTCATAGTCACGTTTGAACTCCGAGCGGTCATCAAAGCGTGAGGCATGACGGTGCTCCTGTCCCAGACGGCGGTTCGTAATCAGCTGTTGCCAGTTCATCATTGTATGTTTTTTATTCATCTTCACGAAAACAATCGCAAAGATAGTGTAAAATTGTCTAAAAACTCTCTTTTTACCCTAAAAAAGAATGGAAAGTGAGAATAATTATTTATTTTTGCAGACTATTTGAACAAGAATCCCAACAGTCAACGACTATGACAGAGAAAAAGACCATAGAGGTAAAGGTTGTCAACAACGGCCATCAGCCTCTTCCCGCCTATGCCACGCCCCAGAGTGCCGGCATGGACCTGCGTGCAAACCTCGATGCCCCCATCACCCTGCGTCCGTTGGAGCGCCGGCTGATTCCCACAGGCCTGCACATCGCACTGCCTGCCGGCTATGAGGCACAGGTGAGACCTCGCAGCGGCCTCGCCCTGAAGAAAGGTATCACCGTGCTGAACACGCCGGGCACCATCGACGCCGACTACCGAGGCGAGATTGGTGTCATCCTGATCAATCTCTCTCAGGAAGATTTCATCGTTAACGATGGCGAGCGTATTGCCCAGATGGTCATTGCAAAGCATGAAACAGTCGGTTTCATCGAGGTAAAGGTATTGGAGGAGAGTGAGCGCGGAGCAGGAGGCTTCGGGCATACGGGGACGAAGTGAGATTCAGGGAGACAGGGAGTCAAGGAGACAAGGAGTCAGGGAGTTCAAGGAGTTTAAGGAGTTTAAGGTAAATGGTAAAAAACGGAATCGGAATGGTAGTGATGACCGTCATGACGGCTGTCATCCTTTCTTGCGGGGGAGCCAGACAGGCTTCCTCGGAGAAGGCTGTCCCCATGGCGAAGGCTCATCCTGCCCTATCCTCCCGCGACTCCCTGCGCTACCAGTATTTCTTCCACGAAGCCGTGCGACAGCAGGAACATGGGAATCTCGCCGATGCCTTCGACCTGCTCACCCATGCCTTGAGCATCAACCCCCATGCAGCAGAAGGTCATTTCCTCATGTCCATGTACCTGTCAGGACTCAACTCCGACTCTGCCGCCCTGCATGCCATGGAACAGGCTGCATCGCTGGCTCCACAGAACAGCTACTATCAGGAGCGGCTTGCCCAATATTTCATCGGCACCCGTCGCTACGATGAGGCCCTCGCCGTCTATGAGTCCCTGTCCGATTCCCATCGCGACCGCACCGACATTCTGGAAATCCTCATGCAGTTCTACCAGCACAACAAGGACTACAACAAACTCCTCGGTGTCATCGGGCGCATTGAGCAGCAGATGGGTATCAGCGAAGAGCTCACGCTCTCGAAGATGCATGTCTATGAACTCCAGGGCAACAAGGAGGCTGCCCGCGAGGCGCTGCAGTCATTGGCCGACGAATATCCCAACGACCTCAGTTATCGGGTGATGATGGGCAACTGGCTCATGCAGAACGACCAGTGCGAGGAAGCCGGCCGCATCTTCACCGAAGCCCTGCAGGAGGAACCCGACAACGGCTATGTGCAAGCTTCCATCTACGACTACTACCGCTCCGTCGGCCAGGACTCCCTGGCAAAAGACATGATGGAGCGCATCCTCATCAGCAAGAAAGCCACCACCGACAACAAGGTGACCATCATCCGCCAGCTCATCAGCGAAAGCGAGCAGGCCGGCGGCGACAGCACCCGCGTGCTCGACATGTTCAACAGGGTGCTCTCTGCCAACCCCGAAGACGTGGACATGGCAGAACTGAAGGTTGCCTATATGAGCCTGAAGAAGATGCCGGAAGACAGCATCATGACTTCCCTGCGCAACATTCTCAACATCGCTCCCGACAACATGCGGGCACGTCTGCAGCTCCTGCAGTACCACCTCGACAAGACCGACTGGGAGTCTCTCATCGACCTCTGCACCACAGGCACGCAGTACCATCCCGAGGAAATGGTCTTCTATTACTACCTGGGGCTGGCCTACTACCAGACCGGTGACGAGGACATGGCACTCAACGCCTTCCAGCGCGGCGTCTCCCAGATCAACAAGGAGAGCAATGCCCACATCGTTTCCGATTTCTACTACTTCATGGGCGACATCCTCCACAAGAAAGGCAAGCAGCAGGAAGCCTTCGCAGCCTACGACAGCTGCCTGCAGTGGAAAGACGACAACATCGCCTGCCTGAACAACTACGCCTATTATCTCTGCGAGACAACAGACGACCTGAAGCGGGCAGAGCAGATGAGCTACAAGACCATCAAGGAAGAACCGCAGAATGCCACCTACCTCGACACCTACGCCTGGATTCTCTTCCTGCAGAAACGCTACGCCGAAGCCCTCCCCTATATCGACCAGGCCGTAGCCTGCGACACTGACACCCTCCAGAGTGCCGTCGTCCTGGAACATGCCGGCGACATCCATGCCATGAACGATGACCTCCCCGCCGCCCTCGAACTCTGGCAGCGCGCCCTCGACAATGGCAGCGATAGCCCGATGATTCCGAGGAAAATCAAAGCCCGGAAATACATTAAAGACAAAAAGAAACAATAGAATATGAACACCACACAGAAACACCTGACCCGTATCCTTCTGCCGTTGGCAGCCCTGCTGCTGGCCACGGCATCCTGCAGCACGCAGAAGAAAGCTGTCGCCGACAACCAGAACAGCAGTTCCGTCACAGAGATGTCGGAAGACATGCGCATGCTACTCTTCGTCCAGAAGGTTTTCAACAACCAGCTGAACACGAAGAACATCGTCGGCAACCTGTCGCTGACCATCAATACCGACGGCAAGGCCATCACCGTGCCGGGTTCCCTGCACATGCGCAAGGATGAGGTTATCCGCATCCAGGCATTCATCCCCATCCTCGGCTCCGAGGTGGGACGCATTGAGTTCACACCCGACCGCGTGCTCCTCATCGACCGCATGCACAAGGAATATGTGGAAGGCAGCTATGACCAGCTGAGCTTCCTCAAGGCCAACGGCCTCAGCTTCTACTCCCTGCAGGCCATGTTCTGGAACCAGCTGTTGCTCCCCGGCAAGGAGCGTGTCACCGACATCGACCTCCGCGACTATCATGTTGACCTCGCGGCAACGGGGAAGATGCCCGTCAGCCTGAAGGAGCAGCAGGGCAGCATCTCCTATCTCTGGGATGCCGAGCCTGCCAACGGCCGCATCGATGCAGCCCATGTCAGCTATGCCAACGATCGCTATTCCTCACGCCTCGACTGGACTTACAGCAACTTCTCCACCGTGGGCATCAAGCCCTTCCCCACCTTTCAGGACTTGTTCTTCACGCTCTCCGCTGGCGGACAGAGCAAGAGTCTGCGCCTCACACTGGACATGAGTGAGGTGACGACCGATGACAAGTGGGAACCCCGCACCCAGGTATCCGCCAAGTTCAAGAAGGTGGAACCCGAAGAACTCCTCAAGAAACTCACCCAGCTGCAATAAATGAAACGATTCGTCCATATCCTACTCCTCTTCCTCCTGCTCACCATGCCCGCCATGGCGCAGCAGAAGAAAACCGCATCCAAGAAGAAGACCGTTGTCAGTGCCAAGAAGTCAGGAAGTCAGGGAGTCAAGAAGGCAAGTAGCCAGGGAACCAAGAAGACTCCCACCTACACGACGCCCGAGATTACCGGTCTGCAGAACCAGCGTTCCAAGATTCAGAAGAAGATACAGGAGCAGGAGAAAGCCCTTCGTGCCAACAAGGCCAATGTAAAGAAGCGCCTCCAGGACCTGATGGTGCTCAACTCCGCCATCGCCGACCGCCAGCGCAACATCGATGACATCCAGCGCGACATTACTTCCATCGACGGCGACATCAACATCCTTCAGGCGCAGCTCAACGCCCTCCAGCAGCATCTTGAAGACTGTAAGCAAAAATACGTCACCTCCCTGCGCTACATGTCGCGCAACCGCCATGTGCAGGACAAGCTTATGTTTGTCTTCTCCGCCCAGAGCCTCTCACAGATGTTCCGCCGCATGCGCTTCGTGCGCCAGTATGCAGCCTTCCAGCGCGGACAGGGCGAGCTTGTCATGGCGCAGCAGCAGAAGGTGGCCGAGAAGCAGCGACAGCTTGAAGAGACACAGAAAGAGAAGCGCATCCTTCTGAGCAAGGGAGAGCAGGAGCGTTCCGCCCTGCAAGGCCAGCAACAGGAACAGAAGAAGATGGTGGCCAGTCTCCAGAAGCAGCAGAAGACCATCCAAGGCATCATTGATGATGAAAAGAAGAAAGACGCCGCCCTCAACACACAGATAGACCGGCTCATCGCCGCCGAGGTGGCAAAGGCCAAGGCGCGTGCCGAGGCAGAAGCCCGTCGCAAGGCTGCCGAGGAGGCTGCCGCCAGGAAGCGGGCCGCCGAAGAGCTTGCCCGGAAGAAGGCTGCCGCTGAAGCTGCCGCCAAGGAGAATGCCCGTCGCATTGCCGAGGCCAAGGCCCGTGAGGAGCGTGCGAAGGAAGCCGCCCGTAATGCGAAGGTGAAGGAAGAGCGGGAGCGTGCCGAACAGGCAGCCCGTGAAGCCGAGGCCCAGCGTCAGGCTGCCGAGCTGAAAGCCTCCACCGATGCCGCCCGTTCCAAGAAGGAGATAGAGAGTGTGTCGCGTGAGATGGAAGAGAAGAGTTCCTTCTCCTCTGCCGACCGCCTGGTCAGCGGAGGCTTCGCCGCCAACAAAGGGCGCCTGCCCATGCCCATCACCGGTTCCTATCGCATCGTGGCCCACTTCGGTCAGCAGAGTCTCGAAGGCTATAAGCACGGTGCCATCGACAACAAGGGCATCAAGATCCTCGGTTCCTCCGGCTGTCAGGCCCGTGCCGTCTATGACGGTGAGGTCACTGCCGTCTGGAGCTATGCCGGCTCCACCGTTGTCATGCTCCGCCATGGTTCCTATATCTCCGTCTATTGCAACCTCCGTTCCACCAACGTCCGCGTGGGGCAGCGTGTCAGCACCCGTCAGGTACTCGGATCCATCGACAACCAGAACATCCTTCAGTTCCAGCTCCACCAGATGAAGAACGGCAGCAACATCAAGCTCAACCCCGAGCAATGGCTGGGAAGATAACTTCAACCTCACATGTTCACATAAATGCGCTGCAGCCCCGATGGATAAAGGGTTTGAGGCGTGTTAAGTCAGGTCTCGACACATCACACAGACGTCACATAGACCCCACACAGAACCCCCTCCCGACCTCCCCGAGGGGAGGGGAAGACAACAGGGAGGCAAGGAGTTCTTGTTTATGGAGAACACGAATTTTGCGGATGGCATGGAGTTTTTTTCTGAAACACTCATTCTTACTATTTACCAAGCGGCGCATCCGATCGGATGTACCGCTTATTCTGTATAAAACTCATCTCTCCTTCGATGGTGCTGTAACCTTTTTCCTCTATCCTACCGAATAGTCATACTTCCCAACTCTCTAAAGTCACAATGGCATACAATGCTCCAACTCTCGTTTTATGTTCCAAGGGTGAAAAGTAATTAAAAAAATTATGTTCTTGTTTTTTTCATAGTTTGAGGTGTGGAATTCGAAGATTTTTGCTTACATTTGCAGCGTGATTTGTAAAATTCACATCTTTATTTGCTCATCTTTCCGCTACGAACTTCCACCTCTGTAAAGGGAATGAACGAGCAAGACTATCATCTAAGAAGTGTACGCATAGCAGCGTAGGCTTCACCATTAGATGATAGGGGCTGTGGAAGGCCTGTAGCGGAAATGGCGGTCTGCGCTGTTTCTGTGCAAAGAAGTTAGTGCTGGCTTCCTGATAGAGAACGTGAGTATTAACGTAATAACGGAAAGAAGATGTACGTTTCAAGTATTATCCATTTCAAAGAGTGCCTAATGCCTCTATATGCCCACATGATACAGGTCGTGCTGGATGCGGGCTTCGCTTATGACACGACCAAGTTCTGTATGCAGTGGGGCAAGGATTTCCCGCAGGGCGAGAACGAGGGAATCTTGTTCTATGGTAGGGCAAACAATGGATGGATTACTAAATCGGACGATATTGACGAACTATTTGGCGAGGGTGGTGAGGAATGTATCTTTGCCCGCGAGAATCAGATGGAGTGGATGGCAGAGGATATGGTGGACGGTTACAGGCCATCGTCATCGGCATTCATCCGTATGATTAGGAATGTCGCCAGCGAGTATTACGACAACTGGCAGAGCCATGTAGCGTGGAGCAATCTCTATAAGCTGGCTCCGTGGGAGGGTGGCAATCCCAGTGATTCGCTGTGCTATGCTCAGTTGGAAGATTGCAAGAAGATTATGCAGGAGGAAATTAAGTTCACTTCGCCCCGTGCCATCGTCATGCTGACGGGCTATTATTGGGCAAAGGATTTCTTGGAGTACATGAACGGTGGGCAGGAGCCAAATTGCATAGACCGTGAGAAGTGGGGCGACTATGAAGCATGGGCTTATCGACTTGGTGAACGGCTCATCATCGTTTCGGAACATCCGCAGAGAAAGCCCGAAGCGGTTCATGCCGAAGCAATTGTAAAATTAATAGAAAGAAATAGTAACTAAAACAAAAGAATATGAAGTACAATGTTTTATTCATGGCTGGTCTGATGATTGGAGGCCTCTGTTTTCTGTCGTGCCACCAGCAGGGGAAGTCGCAACAGGCAGAAGATGCAACGAGAAATGAGGAAGCCGCCATTGAAGAAGAAGAGGAAATTGTAAGCAAAGACAAAGACTGGAGTGAGCGTGTCATTGTATTCAAACAAAATAAGTCAACAGATACTCTGACACTATACCGTGATGGAACTGCGACAAATAATGTATCATCTAGTATCGTTGGTTATTATTCGTTGAAAGGCTACTGGGAATTTGGCTCTTTCATTCGGGGCGATATGCAATTTTCAGCAATAAAAGTGAACTTTAGTACAGAGTATAACAGCAATGTTTACTATATGGAAGCAAATGCACATGAAGGAGATTTTGTGTATAGAAAATATGAGTCCATGCTCAAGAAAACAGATGGGTACAAGATTATACTCGAGGAGGTTTACAGATAAGTGAATCACAAATTTCATGTGAGTCTATAGCCTCATGGAATAAAATGTAAAAAAAAAAGCAAATGAATATATGAAATCTATTACACGTTATTTTCTAATCGCAATTGCCGTGATAGTTATCGGCATCATTACTAAGCCGTCAGAGTCTAAGCACAGGGCAAAACTCACAAATGAAATAACACGCCATAATTTAGGCGGCTTTGCCAGAGAATTACGCAGCCATCGTCAAATGACTGGCTCAAAACTGACTAAAAGCGAATATGTCAAAGAAAATTTCGATGTCACTATTGATGACTATTTGATTTTCTCGCTTGGCAAAATGAGGAGCAAAGAAACGGGCAAAGAGGCAACCGTCAGCATTGCAGGCTTTGGGTTTATCTATACAAAGTGAAGTTTAAAAAAGAAAAAGAAACTTCGGGAGGCCACCGCTGAATCACCAGCGTTGACCTCCCGAATCTCTTTTCCGTCTGTATCTTACTATATATTTATTTCTTGTCTATTTCATAATTTCATAGAAAAACACTATCTTTGCATCCAAAAGGATGTGCAATATGTATATAAGCAGCACTATAGACAGACATGTACGAGCATCTTTTTTGTAAGGTTGAATAAAGATAATTATGGACGAAGATAAAGATTTCCTCAGACAAGACAACAACTACCGGACGTTGAAGGCGTTCCAGAAGGCGGAATGCATCTACGATGTGACGTACTACTTTGCTAATACGTTCCTGAAGGTGGGCGACCGCACGATTGACCAGATGGTGCAGGCGGCACGTTCGGGCAAGCAGAACCTGGCAGAGGGAAACATCGACGGCATCACCTCGCGCGAAATGGAGCTGAAGCTGACGAACGTGAACAGGGCTTCGCTGCATGAGCTGTTACTGGACTATGAGGACTATCTGCGCGTTAGAGGCCTGGAGCAATGGGCATATGACGACCCACGATGCGTGCAGACGCGTGCGTTCTGCAAGGCTCATCTCGACTCTGCCATCTTCCGAGAGAAGATCAAGGATCGCTCCGACGAGACAATTGCCAACATCGCCATCACACTCATCCACCAATGCGACGTGCTGATCCGCGGGCTTATTGAGTGGAAGAAGCGTGACTTCTTGGAGAAGGGCGGCATCAAGGAAGAGATGTATCAGGCACGGAAGAACTGGCAGAAGAAGAATGGTGCCTACGGAAAGATTCCGTACGAAGGACATGGGTATAATGGGGAGAATGGACGATATGGGACTAATGGGGTTAATGGGTCTAATGGGCAAAAGCCCAACCAGCCCACACTGCCCATTCAGCCCACAAAGCCTACCAACCTCAAAAAATGACGGCTGCACTCCGAAAGAAGGGTTACTTAGTGCCGAGTCATCCGTGTTCAAATTTCTTAGAATTATTCTGACAAAATCTTGTTCAACTTTTTGAGCAATCTAGAAATTAAAAATTAAAAAGGAAAAAATAAAAATTAAAAAGGAAAAAATAAAAATTAAAAAGGAAAAAATAAAAATTAAAAAGGAAAAAAGTCAAGGAGGCAAAACGATAGCTTTTGTTCATTTTTTCTCCTTGGCTCCTTGTCTTCCTGGCTCCTTGACTCCTTAATTTGCAATACCAAAGCTCTTCTGGGCTATAGTCAAAGCCTTTCTAGGCTAAACCCAAACCTTTTCCACGCTAAAGGCAGTCCTATTAGCCCGGAAAAGGTCTCCCTTTAGCGTAACAAAGGTTTGAGTTCAGGGTAACAAAGGTTTGGGTTCAGGGTAATAAACGTATGCTTCTGCAAAAACGCCACTGCGCTCCTTCGAAACTGCCGCCGACATCCAACAAAAGCAAAAGGAGCCCTTTTGCCTTGCAAAAGAGCCCCTTTGAGCTATCACATAAAAGGGTATATTTCTAACCACTTGATAATCAATAGCTTAAAGATTCGAAATACTCGCGTTTTTGCGCACCACTCATCACTCAGTTGAAAATATTCGAGTTATGAGGGCCCAAACTTAAGAAAATCTTTACAATTTCCTCCCAGAAGGGAGGCAGGGAGTCAAGGAGTTTAAAAGTTTATTAGTTTAGTAGTTTAGTAGGTTAGTAGGTTAGTAGGGTTAACAGTACAGAAGCCCTCGTTTTTAAGTTTTTTCATTTAAACTTTTAAGCTATTAATCTATTAAACTCCCCTCCCTCGAGGGAGGGGGTTCTACGTCGAATTAACGTCGGAATCGTTTTTTCAACTCCTTGATAATCAGCGGCAAACGTCGGAAACGCAAGAAACGCTGGATTTTTTCTGTCGAATTCCTGTTAGATTTCTGTCGGAATTATTTTTGTAACTTCCTGATTACCATTAGCCGCTGTCGGAACTGCTGGATTGCTGGAATTTTTCGCTTTCCCCCTATGGTAGAAAAAAAGACTGCCCTTGCGTACGAGAGCGGTCACGGCGACCTGGGTCTCTCCTGCATGAAGGGGATAGATGACGAAGGTAGTACCGTTGTTAACGGTCTGTGCCAAGGTCGGGTCAGCCAACTCAATGGACTGAATCTGGTTGTTGACATAGACGGCTTTCATCTCGCCCATCTTGGCGTAGATCATCGTCACGTCTGAACCATTCTCCGAACCCTCCTGGGCCATCAAGCCCAAGGGAGCCATCAGTGTGACCAATAGCATGATGGTCACTCGCCTGATGTAGGTTGTGAACAATTGTTTCATAAGCGTAATAAATTGGTTAGTAGAAAATATGCTTCCGCAAATGTAATGATTTACCTTCATACATTATTATAATATTAACAAAGAATCCTTAATTTTAATATAAATTAACGGTAGAAGCAAGGAGTTCTTTCTCCGCAAAGCTACGAAAGCGTCTCTTCGAGCCGAGCGCAAGGAGTTCAAGGAGTTCAAGGAGTCAGGGAGACAGGGAGACAAGGAGACAAGGAGTTTAAGGGGTTTAAGGGGAAAACGAAGAAGTGCTGCAAGTCGTATGAGCTGCAGCACTTCTTCCTTATTACTTGTCTCCTTGACTCCCTTTAAACTCCCCTCTTTCTTCGGAGAGGGGTCGGGGGTGAGGCCGTCCCTCCCCTTTGAGGGGGAGGTCGGGAGGGGGCTTTGTCTCCTTACAAGAACTCCTTCCCTCGCTTGATGCGCACTTCGTTGATGTATTTGCGGATGAGGGCGGAAGAGTCCTGACGCGGACAGATGAGCAGGACGTTGTCCTTCTCCGCCACGATGAAGCCCTTCAGTCCGTTGATGACACCTAAGCGTCCCTTCGGCAGCCTGATGATGTTGCTGCGGCAGTTCTCCAGCATCACGTCACTGTCGATGACCACATTGTCCTCCTCCGTCTTCTGCAGCGATTCATACATGCTGTGCCAAGTACCCAGATCTGCCCAACCGAAGTCTGCCTTCATCACACACACCTGTTCTATCTTCTCAATCTTCTCCAGGATGGCGAAGTCGATGGTGATGTTCGGATAGAGCGAGAAGTTTTCCCTGATAAACTCATTCTCTTTCTCGATGCTCTTGTCGCCGGTCGCCTCAAACCTGCGGAGAATGGGCGGCACAATGTGGTCGAAGTTCTTCAGCATGCAGTGGGTGCAGCTCAGGAAGATGCCGGTGTTCCACAGGAACTCACCGCTCTCCATGAACATGCGGGCAAACTCGCGCTCCGGCTTCTCGGTGAAGCTCTGGACGGCATAGACATCCTTCTCCAGTTCCTCGCCCATCTGCACATAGCCGTAGCCCGGCTCGGGACGTGTCGGCTTCACGCCGAACGTCAGCAGCTTATAGTTGTTGGACACGAACTCCAGTCCCTCCTGCATGTTGCGGAGGAAAGCCTCCTCGTTCTGCACGGCATGGTCGGAAGGAGCCACGATGATGTTGGAACCTTCATGACGGAGGAATATGCGGAAGGTCGCCCATGCCACGCTCGCCGCCGTGTTGCGCCAAAGCGGTTCTGCCAGAATATGGTCGTCGGGGACTTCCGGCAACTGCTCTTTTACCAAGGGGAGGTAGTCAACGACAGTGCTCAGGTAGATGTTATCCTTCGGCACCACCTTGATCATGCGGTCGTAGGTCTGCTGTAGCTGCGTACGCCCTACGCCGAAAAAATCCACGAACTGTTTGGGATATGTCTCACGGCTGGATGGCCACAGTCTGCGTCCTTTACCGCCAGCCAGAATTACGCAAAAATTGTTTTCAGGTTTATTCATTGTTTGATAGATCTTGTATTGGTTCGACTTCAAAAGTCGGGAATCCGTTGCTAAATTACAAATATAAAACGGAACAGCCAAACTTTTCTTGCAAATAGATACTTAAAGAATGTCAAAACGGTGGCAAAACGTTTGCACAGCACATTTTTTCGGGGAAAAGTTTGTCAGTTCAAAAAAAACTCTTACCTTTGCACCGCTTTAAGCCCAGATGGCGGAATCGGTAGACGCGCTGGTCTCAAACACCAGTGGGGCAACCCGTGCCGGTTCGACCCCGGCTCTGGGTACCAGGCTTAAAAAAGAAGTGCTGCAAGTCGATTGACCTGCAGCACTTCTTCTTTATTACTTGACTCCTTGACTCCTTGTCTCCTTGTCTCCTTGTCTCCTTGTCTCCTAGTCTCCTTACTTAAAGTTTCCGTAGATTTTTGCTGCAATTTCCGCGAATTCATCGGGGGAAAGCTTCAGTTTCTCACGACGGAAGTCCACGTCTGACTCCGTGTTCATCGGAATCAGGTGGATGTGGGCATGCGGCACTTCCAACCCCAGCACCACCTGTGCCACCTTCCTGCAGGGGAACGCCTTCTTCAGGGCTGTTGCCACCTTCTTGGCAAAGACCTGGAAGGCAGCGAGCTCTTCGTCGTCCATGTCGAAGATATAATCCACTTCGCGGCGCGGGATGACAAGCACATGACCACGCGTCACGGGATTGATGTCAAGGAATGCGTAGAACCTCTCGTCCTCAGCGCATTTGTAGCTGGGAATCTCTCCCGCAGCAATCTTAGAAAAAATATCCATTCTTCCTTTTTACTCTTTAATTTTTAATTTTCTCACGCCAAGCTGATGCTCTCTATGCGCAGCTGCATGGTGCCGCGGGGAACCTGGATCTCCACAACGTCACCGACCTTCTTGTTGAGCAGTCCCTGGGCGATGGGGGTCTGTATAGAGATTTTTCCCTCGCGGAGGTTTGCTTCCTGCTCGCTCACGATGGTGTAGGTCATCTTCGCATTCGTGCCGAGATTGGTCAGCTCCACTTTGGAGAGGATCTGCACGGCATCACTGCTCAAGCGTGATACGTCAACAATCTTCGCTGCCGAGATGGTCAGCTTCAGTCTGTTGATCTTATCCTCCAGGTGGGCCTGTGCCTCCTTGGCGGCTTCGTACTCAGAATTTTCACTCAGGTCGCCCTTGTCGCGGGCTTCCGCAATGGCCGCAGAGGCCTTCGGACGTTCTACAGCCTCCAAACGCTGCAGTTCGGCTACGAGTTTGTCATAGCCTTCTTGTGACATGTATGCCATATTATTCGGTTTTTAAATTAGTTTACAAAATAAAAGAATCCCGACATTTCGCAATGTCGGAACCCCACTTATGAAATAGATTTTACTTCTTTGTGTGTGGCAAAGGTACGGTCTTCTTTTTATCCAGCCAAACTTTTTATGTTAATTTTTGTTTTTCCTCACAACAATGACAGGAACCGTTCGATGAGAATGCCGCAGTACTTGTCCTCCATATTCCTGTTCAGTTCCAGCAGTTGGTAGATCTTGTCCATGGCGATGCGCGTGCTGTCGATGAGCTTGTCGCCGTCCAGGAGGTGGGCGATGAGGATGGCGGAGAAGAGGTCGCCCGTGCCGTGGAACAGTCCCGGAATCTCCTCATACTCCAGGTGGAAGTACTGTTTGTTGAAGTGGTTGTAACCGGCCACACTGTTCTGTCCGTCGATGCGGCAGCTGGTGATGAGCGCCGACTTGCTGCCCATGGCGGTGAGCTTGTCGAGGAGGCTCTGTGCCTCTTCCCAGCTGACACCCTCCTGTCGGAAAGGCGTATCGGTGAGGTAGCATGCCTCCGTGTAGTTCGGCAGGGTGAGGTCTGCCACGCTCACCATCTCCCGCATCAACTCCACCTGCTTCATTGACATGCCGTTGTAGAGGCGTCCGCCGTCGCCCATGATGGGATCCACGAAGACAACGGTACCACGCTCCGCCTGTTCATGGCAGTAGGCGGCCACGAGTCGTGCCTGTTCATCGCTGAACATCAGTCCCGTGCAGATGGCATCGAAGCCGAAGCCCAGCTCTTTCCATACGGGCAGTGTGCCGCGAATGTAGTCCGTGGTGTCCTGGATGTTGAACTTCCCGTAGTCCAGCGTGTTGGACACGAGAGCAGTGGGCAGGCTGAACACCGGATGTCCGAGGTACGACAGCACTGGCAGCATGGCTCCCATGCCTACCTTGCCGTAGCCTGCCATGTCATTGATCAATAATATCTTCTTCATATCTTTTTAATCTCGTCCGCCGTCCTCTGTGCCAGTTCCAGGTCGTGGGTGGTCATGAGGATGGTCTTTCCTTCTTCGTGTGCCAGTCGGCCGAGGAGGTGCATGAGCTCCTCCTTGCCCTCGTAGTCGAGGAAGGCCGTGGGCTCGTCGAGGAGGATGACCGGCGTCTGCTGTGCCAGCACCTTTGCGATGAACACCCGTTGGCGTTCGCCATCGCTGAGTGTGTGCAGCAGCCGCTCCTCCATGCCGGAGAGGCCGGTCTGACAGATGGCGGCAGCCACAGCCTCCCGGTCTTGTCCGGAGAGTGTTCCCCAGAAGTTCGTGTAGGGCGTTCGCCCCAGTGCCACCACCTCCCTCACGCGCAGCAGACCTGCTTCCATCCGTTCCGTGAGCACCACGCCGATGGTCTTCGACAGGGGCGTGTCGGCAGGGGTGCCCTCCCCTCCCTCAGTGTCGCGGAGCCACCATCGTCCGGCCAATGGGGGCAGGAAGCCAGCCAGCGTGCGCAGCAGCGTTGTCTTTCCGCTGCCGTTTCGTCCAATCAGGCAGGTCAGCAGTCCCCCCTTCACCGTTGTGCAGAGGTTGCGTGCCACCACCTTCTCCCGTTTTCCGGAGCGGTAGCCGACCGTCAGATTCTCGAGCACTATATCCTTCACGGCAGTCAAGTTACAGTTTCGTCTCGCGGAACTCACGGGGTGTCATCCCGTAGGTGTTGCGGAAGACGCGGATGAATGTGGAGGCGTTGTTGATGCCGCACTCCTCGGCAATGGCCATGAGGGTGTATTCGGGATGTTTTTTCATGAGTCTTACCGCGTACTCCATGCGCTTGGTGTTGATGTATCCGGCGAGGTTGTTTTCTCCATAGGTGCTGATGATCTTCGCCAGGCGGTTTTTGTCGATTCCGCTGAGTTCAACGAGCTTGTCGCGGTTCAGGTCGGGGTCGGTATAGAGGCGGCGCATGGTTATCATTTTGTCCAGACGGGCGAAGGCCAGGAAGTCGGGATCGTCCTCTCCTTCGAGTTTGTGGTCAATTTTCTTCGACTCCT
>Ga0247611_10001712_pt1 | contig 38397 bp, 46 predicted proteins | sample 177DNAGHGhighgp2_FD_192422 | JGI IMG/M metagenome (GOLD analysis project Ga0247611, IMG submission 192422) | Sheep rumen microbial communities from Palmerston North, Manawatu-Wanganui, New Zealand - 1770 DNA GHGhigh gp2 | ecosystem: Host-associated > Mammals > Digestive system > Stomach > Rumen... | reverse complement strand
CATGCACTATATTGATTGTTGCCGTGGATGTCCTTACAGGGTCAAAAGGCGTATCGCTCGTGTTGTATCTTACAACAAAGGGTTGGTCTCCTGCCAACACTATCTCCTGATATGCGCTTGAATCGCCGCTTGCGGTAATCTTAACCTCATATTTCTTGCAATCCAAACTTGTGAAAAATCCGTGGTAATTTGCCATTAATATTCTTTTAGTAAAAAGTAATAAATCAGGCGGACAAAGGAAAGAAAAAAGGGGTTGGCTTAACCCCTTCTTCTACTATTCTCATTGTTAATAACTCCGATAAGGTCTGTGCCCCTGATTTTGAACTGCACATTGCCTCCACCGAGTTTTCCGCTGTTGATGGCATTGAAGAGCATACCCTGTTGGTGCTTATTAAGTATCATTTCGCCACTATTGACCCTCGCCATCTGCTTATCACCGCTATAAGAGCTACCTCCAATGATACCACCTTTGGCAAATTTGCCCATGTTCGCAAGAGCGGCCACAACAGCGGCAATACCTGCAGCGATTGCAACAAGGTTATAAGGGAAAGGAAGTTTTGCACCACTTGCAGTAGCACCTGCAACAGCCTCTGAAGCATTTGCACTCGCTGAAGCCTTTGATACTGCTGTTTCGGTTATGTTTTCTTCGATTGCCTTTTCTGTTTCTTTGTTTTCAGCCTTCTTTTGACCCAAGAGTGCCTGCCTGTATGCAATCTCCTTTTCAAGAAGAGCCACCTTCTGCTGCTGCATCGCAAGTTCCGCCTGGTCAAGTGTCTCCTGCGTCTTGGTTATGGTGTTGAGTGTTTCCGATATGGAAGTGAACATCTCGATTATCTGAACAACCTCATTGAATATCGCCATAAACTTCTCCCAACCGTCTATGAAGTCCTTGAGAGCAGGGTTATCCTCATCACCGAAGACCTTTGCGATATTTTCAAGACCCTTGATAACCCTGTCGGTGCTTTCAGCAAGGTTCTTTATGCCTCCTACAACCGCATCATCTATGGCCTTGTTGAGTTCATCGATGTCCTCCATTATCTGTCGGAGTTTCATCGCCTCTTCAAGGCTTTCGGCTTCCTTCGAAGCAAGGGCATATTCAGCCTTAAGGTCTTTTAGTTTTTTCCTTACATCCTCGCTCGCATCGGCAATATTGTCATACTTGGATTCAATCTCATCAATCTGTTTCTTGATTTCATCAGCCCAATCCCTTGCCACATCAGCCTCTTCTCCGAATATCTCTGAACTTGGCTTCTTGTAATCAAAGGTCTTGTCCCTCTTGCCCCTCTTCGGCTTGTCCATAAGAAGTACATCGAGGTCCGCCTTTGCATCCTTGTCCCACTTTTCAAAGAGTTTTTCAAGTTCATCAGTAAGTTTGTCATCTGCTTCCTTGATTGCCTCATCGATGCTCTTGTCAATCGCTTCCTGAGCCGCAGCGAGAGTGGCATTGAAAGCGGCCTGCTTTGCAGCGTCATATAAGTCCTTGTACCACTTCTCCATTTTGGTAAGGGTCTTGCCCTTATCCATCTTGTCTATGATTTTGTCTATTGACTGCTCACCGCTCGCAGCAGCCTCTTCCCAATACTTCGATACAAGTTTGTCAAAAGCATCATTGTATTGCTCTTGGGTTATCGCATGTTCCTTGAGTTTGTTTTCAAGTTCCTTCTTCTCCTTGGTATAATCCTCGACAACCTTTGCAAGACCCTTCTTATTCTTGTCCTTGTTGTTATCGTCATTGTTGTTGTTGTTGTCTTCCGCAGTCAAATCTGCAAGGCTTTTTGAGAGTTTCTGAACCTCTTCATCAGCCGCAGCGGATGTTTTCCTTAACTCAACAAGTCGCTGTATAAGCGGAACAACATTTTTCTCAATCCACCTTTTATCTTTGATGTTACCCTTGTTGAGTTGTTCCTTGTTGTATTTCCCCGTGTTTAAGTCTATATAACCGCCAAGATAGTCGCCTGTTTTTGCGTAATATTCTTTCTCTTTCGCCTCAATCTGACTTCTTACATCAGTAATCTGCTCCTCATACTCCTGCTCCTGTGCAATTGCCCTGTTGATTTTGGATACAATCTTAAGCCTTTCAATCCACTTATTGACAGCATTTACAATATCGTCATAGTTGCTTTCAATGGTGAACATCTTATCATCCTGCAACCCAAGTTCCGTGTTGATTTCCTTAAGCGCAGCATTCCATTGATTGCTTCCCTTTTCGCATTCTCTCAATAGTTTCAAGTTGTTTTTCAACTTGATTATCTGCTCTCCTTCTGAACTATCAATTTTACTTATGTTTTTCTCATAATCGGCATAAATCTTTGCGGTTTCACCCGTAAACTCTTTAATTTCCTTCTGTTTTGCATGCCATTTTTGAATAGCGCCTACAACCCAACCAATAATTGCGAATGCTGCAAGTTGAACAACCATTCCTTTTATGCTATTCAATACTGCGGCAGCAAAATTACCTATCGCTTTCCACAGTTTAGCAGTAGCAGTCAAATTGTTGTTATAAATCTTTCCCCATGAACCAAGGTGCTTATAATTTTCTTCAACATCTTTGATAACCTTCAAGTCAGACTCTGTAAGGAATCCATTTTTTCTTCCTTTAAGTGTTCTTTGTGCTTTATCTATTTTTAGAAGTTCGTCATTATATTTCTTGGCAAATTGCAAAGCATCTTGAATATCATCGAGATTTCCAGTCATGGTAACATTCATTGGGGTCCCATAATTATTTCCCCTTTGTATGTTTTTAACCTTTTGTGCAGTTTTGTACATCCTTTCGGCTTTCGCAATTCCTGCGTCAAATGTTGACTCTGCCTCAAGTCTTGTATTTCTTATACTATCTCTGATACCTCCAAAAAATTTTACGGTTATCAATGCACCAAGTCCGGAAAGTGTTGATATAATAAATCTCTTAATTCCGGCCATGTTGTTGGTTATCCACTTCAATATGCCTGAAGATGCGTCAATGATGCCCTTGTACATCCTTTCAACACCGGCACTTTCAACCAATTCAGTCCAAGATGTTCTTAACCTGTTGAGTGAGTTCTGAAGGCTGTCGAAGTTCATTCCTTCTGTAACCTTTTCCAATTCCCTTGCGAATTTTGGAAGAGCATCAGCGGCCATCAACTTGCCCTTCCTCATCATGTCTTCGAGTTCCATGGTAGAGACACCCATGGCGGTTGCCATCATACCAAATGCACCAGGCAATGCATTACCCAACTGCCTCCTCAACTCTTCCGCTGCAACCTTGCCCTTTGACATCATCTGCGTGATGGCATTCATCATGTCCCTTGTGCGGTCAGCACTCATGTGATAACCAGCAGCGGCCTTGGTAAGCTGCTCATATATGTATTTCTGCTCTTCAAGTGATATTGCAATCTTTCCATTGTCATCCTTCACCTGATTTGCAGCCGCATGGAACTGACCGAACCCTTCAATAAGGTTGGTAAGGTCCTGTCCGTACTTGTTTGCGAGTTTCCTTACATATTCAAGGTTTGAAGCATAACTATCCCATTGGTTTCCTGCCTCATCAACCTCAACACTGACATTCTTAAGAACCGCTTTCGCCACAGATAGCGACTGTGCGGTATCCTTCATGTTGCTTATCAACTTGCTGAATCCTAACCCTGCACCAAGAGCGGCTGTTACGCTCAAAAATGCGGACTTCAATCCCGCAAGGGATTTCTTTACGCTGTTTATACCCCTCTCAAAGTCCTTTGAGTTAAGTTTAAGTACAGTTTGAAAACTAAAATTATTTCTCGCCATATGTTTACTTCCTGTTGTTCATTATTTTGCTTATTGTCTCATATACACCATCCATAAGTGTCCTTTCTGCCCTCGGGCCCTCTATCATCACAGCATCAGTCCAAAATGAACTACCGACATTAGGATTGCCCCTTGAGATACTGCCCCTGTAATAACCTTTTCTTGTGTACCTCTTGTCAGTACCCCTGTCTATAAGGTGTGCGTGGTTTCCTCCGCCTTTCTTACCTGCGGTTGCCCTTTTGAAACCCGCATATGCCGCTGTCTTTTTGACCCTTTTTGATATTGACCTCTTCAAGTTGCCGCTAACCACCTTGTTCCTTGACGCAAGGTTTGACGCTCCCGCATTCTTGATGTAGGAGATACCCTCGTCAAGGGCTGATTTTATGGTGTGGCTCTTGTCTATCTTCGCAGCCTGCGTGAATTTCCTCTGCAGAGCCTGATAGTCCCTCTCATTTAGGGTTATTGTGAAATTACCTGCCATCCTTCTTCAAAATATCATTTATATTCCTTCCAATAAGGTTCTTTACCGCATAGGTATTATTCTTAAGGTTCTCTTCTGTTTTCTTTTTCTTAACTTCCTTCTCCCATGGGAATGGAATAAGTTGGTCAGGCCCCTTTATCTTCTTCCCGTCAATCTGTGGAAGGACTTGGATATATGTCCACAGCCTCTCTTCCTCATATCTCTTCTTCACCATAGTGTCGCACGCCTCATAAAGCGGTTCTACCTCCCATATGTTCATCTCATACATCACATAATGTGCATCTACATGGTAATCCACTATAAGACTTGTTGCAAGGTCGGTCATCCTCATCTGTGTGCTTCCGCTGCCGCCTTCTTCATCCTTGCTGTCCTTCTTGAATTGCTTCATCACCTCAAGGATGTCATTATACTTCGATGCGGCCCATGTAGCGAACTGCGGATTCTCAAGGATTCCCTCGAAAATCGAGTATTTTATCTCAATGTCATTGCTGACATAGAAGGTGCAATACAAAAGCATCGCAATATCCTCTTCTGCGAAGTCAAAGAATGACCTGCCACTCAACCTCTCATACATGCATATAGCCTTGATGGTAAAATCCATCCTGTATTTTGACAAGTCCATCTTCTTTGGTTTCGGGGCTTCTACAGCCTTTTTCTTGAACCATCCAAACATATAACCTCTTTTCACTAAAAAGTGCCATTTCGGGCGGACAAAACAAAAATGGCAGCACCCGATTGTGCTGCCATGCTGCTTTTTTTACCGTCATAAAAATTAACTGCCAATCTGCTGACCATTCTTCTGAATTTCGCCAGCGCCCGTGAGGGTGATTGAGCAAGAAGCAATCTCATTGTTACCTGCCTCAAGTGAGCAAGAGGTAACAACTGCCTTACCATTGTAGTAGGTCTTGCTTGTGTCAAGAGTGTGAGGGTTCTCGTCGCAAACTCCGTCGAAATCAACTTCCTCACCCATGTACCACTCGATTTGGTCGCCGGTAACCATGTGCTCGATAAGCGTGTCGAAAGAAATTGCAATGTTTGCAGAGTCACCTGAAAGGCTCGCATAGAGTGCGTCTGCGGAAATAGTGTAAGAAGCCTTACCACCCATAGCAGATGCCCACTTGCAAGAGAACTTTGAAGAGGTGTCAATACTCTCTGAATCAACCTGAATTGAGCAAGAAGTAGCGTATGCCAATACAGTGCCGCTGTTTACCAAGTAAAGCAACAGGTTGTCGCCCTGTACAAGTTGGTCATTTTCATTCCAATATTTTGCCATTGTATTATATGTTTTTTTATTATTATTTTATTGTAAATAAGAGAGTTTCGATATACTTATTGTCGTCGAACACCTCTGTACTGTCTGATAATATGATGTCAACCCTTATCCCATTGGATAATTTGTGATTTCCTGTAAGCGCATTGTCTATCTTTGATGCAAGGGCGATTGCAGAGTCATAATTGTCTGATATGGCAACAACCGCCACTTCACATTCATCCTGATAGACACCATTCTTTACTGCATGTTTTGCGTATTTCTGCCTTGAATAGACTATGAAGTCACCAATTGTATTCTCCGCTGCCACAATAGGATAGACATGCTGTCCGACCTGTTCGGCAATATCCGCATCGGCAAGAAGCATAGCCCTTATCTCATTGCCAATTCCCCATTTTTGGTAGGAGTTTAGGCCATTGTTAAAGCAACTCATTATTCATTAATCTTGTCTAAAATTATTGTCAATTGGTTATCTTCCTTGTACTTGTCAAGGCTTGTAATTCGATACCTCTGCCCTTCATATACAACTATATTGGTCTCGTCTATTTCTTTGCGATAGCGTAACCTAAATCGTAATTCAGATGAGTGAAATAGTTCCGTACCGGCATCAACCACATAGTTCTCCTTGTTCTTCGTCCTTTCGGCCCTAACTTTGAACATGAAGATTTCCTCGGGATGCTTGAAACCACTTTCACTCTGCACCTCTACTACTTTGTAGAATTCAAGTATTTCTGTAAGTTGTCCGCTGTAAATCATATTAGTTCAAATAGTTGCGATAAAGGTCTATAAGGTATCTCATTGAGAGAGGAAGTTCCGTCCTGTTACCAAGCGGTTCCCTGTTTTGATAAAAATTTCCTATCATCAACAACATCGCTTGCTCAAGGGGGGCTGGCAAGCAGCCCCCATTGTTTTCAGCAAGTTTGTCGTAGTCCTCATTTACATGCACTCTCACAGCCTGCTCTGCAGCTTCGATTAGGCCAAGGATGTATTCATCATCCTCGGTAAAATCGGGTAAGATATTAAGATGCGCTTTCGCTTGGTCAAGTGATATGTACATAAGGTATATATTGATGAAAAAGGATTATTCGTAAATCTTTGCATTGATGCGGTCACCTGCAAGAACTGAATCGAAAAGGTAATTGACCGTCACACGAATTTCATTTTTTCCTGCACGGGTGTACGGGTCTACCGTGATAACCATTCCGTCCTTCTCCCACGATGCACAAGCGATATCTCTTGGGTCTACAACCAAAAGGCCACCCTTTGCAACAGAGTTGCTAACTACAGTCTGACGACCGTCGATTTCATTAGCGTCCCAAACCATCTTGAGGCCGCTTGCAGTCTGAACCCCGCGAAGAGTGTACTTGACATTAGGGCTGGTGACAAAGACAAAGTCAGTACCATTGTGCTCTTCAACTGCATTCTCCTGTGCGAGAACATCGTCGAAAGTCATTGAAGCGAGAGTACCTGTCTCTGCGCTGTAGAATAGTCCTGCAGGCTGTGAGGTAGAACCACTTTCTGCACCAAAGACAGTGAGGTCAATCTTTTCAGCGATGGCCCTTGCGAGGTCATTGATAAGGATAGCCTCCGCATCTTCAGGGCTCTGTGCGAGGAACTGACGGGAGATGTCGATGTAAGCGGTAAGTCTCTTTGGGCTGAGGGTCACCTTCTCGAAAGTCCCAGCTCCATCAGTGGCATCAGAGTTTTCGGCGTCCGACCAATAAACATTTGAACCGGTGTATTTAGGGATGTCGATGTTTCCAACAGCATTTGAGAACCATCTTACACCAAGTTTGTCAAGGACAGTAGCATTCCTGATGGCTACTTCGAGGGGGGCCTTCTCCGTAGGGATATTTTCTTCGCCATTTCCTGTTGCAGTTGCCTGAATAGCAGCACGGAAGTCAATTGAATTTCCCTTAACATAAGCACGCTGCTCATCGGTAACATTACCTTCAGCGATTGCCTTTACAAGGTCGAATAATCTTGTTTCCATTTTTCTTGTTTGTTTTGTTTTGTTATTATTTTTTGATAGATTTCTGTTTTCTTCTTCAAGGCGCGAAATCTCCGCCTCTACATTTTCAATTTCAGAGCGGATTTCCGCCATTCTTGAAGTCTCGTCTGCATTCAACTCTCTCTGTTCTGCCTCTCCACCATTGATGATGGTTTCAAGTTCATTCTTGAGGTTGAGAAGACGCTCTCTGTACTCAAGTTCTGTCATAATTGAACCTTTTATTTTAAATGAATTATTGACTATTTATATAAATAGGGAACATTTTGTCCGCCGTCTCAATAAAAGGGCACAAAGACGAACACATTTTGAATAACCCTATAAAAAATGTATATTATGGGTGTTATGGGAACTACAAAAGAAAGGTTTATTGAACTCCATGGAGAAGAAGCATGGGCCGAAGAGCGTCTTAAAAGAAACAGGCGTAATAGGGAATATGACGCAAGAAATAAGGACAAGAAAAAGGCACGCCAAGCACGCTACGAAGAAAAACACAAGGAAGAAATCCGTCAGCGTGGTGCAGAGTATCGCAAAAATAACAAGGAGAAAGAACAGGCGAGAAATAAAAAATATCGTGAAGAAAACAAGGACAAGATAAATGAGAAGAATGCCCGCTACCGCGAAGAACATAAGGACGAAATAAATACAAGAGCCGCTATTTATAGGGAAAACAATAGAGAAATATTAAAAAAAAGGCAACTTGCATTTTATGAAGAACACCCGGAAAAGAAATCCGAATATGGAAAAAAATACTATGACACCCATCAGGAAGAAATAAAAGAGTATAGGGATAAGCATAAAGAAACAAAGGAAAAAAGAGCGTCCTCATTACGATACCAATACAAAAGGAAAGATAAGAACAACAATCGTGAAGGCTTCAATCTTACGCAGAAATGGATACTTGATAATATCTTTAATTCTAAATGCATCTATTGCGGTGATAGCGATTGGCATCACCTTGGATGTGATAGAATGGATGACGAAAAAGCACACACCACAGACAACTGCGTGTGCGCTTGTGCCCTATGCAATGTTGAAAGATTTTATAAGGGAATGTCCGTGGACGAGTTTATTGAATATCGCAAAATAGTTCCTCTTGGTGGTAAATTACCAAAACTTCAACAAGTGGTGGAAATCAATGGCAAGAAGGTAATAAAAAAAGCGGGTTAATTACCCGCTTTTTCTTTTTCATCCCTCTTGAGGACATCTTCAAATTCAGCCCTCAATTTTGAGTAATACTCATCAAGTTTCGCTTTCTTTTCGGCTTCCTCTGCCTCTCTCTTCTCTTGCTCAAGTCTTTCTGCTTCAGCCTTTGCCTCTGCTTCCTTCCTTTCCTCTTCTGCTTTGAAATCTTCGAAAGAGCGGCATTTCACCTCGGTTCCGAAATATGCGGGTTCGAAAACCGGACTCACATCGTAAAGTCTGTCAAACTTCTTGATGGTTCTGATGTAAGTTCCATCTTCCTGCTTTGCCCATGAGTCCTCTGCTACGGTAAAGGCGAAAGATGATTGGGTGATGTCACCCCTGCGGAGATATTCAAGGCACTCGTCACCGAGAGCGGTCTTTGGTGCTGAAAATGTGTATCTCAGGCCCCTTTCATCAGCAGAAAGTGTGAGGCTTCCCTGACCGAACCTGCTTCTCGCAAGGATGCCCCTTGAATTGTCATGATTTAGCACAGCCATCACATCGCTGTTCTCAATAACACCATCTACAGCCTGTGGCTCTATCCTCTCGTAAAAACCGCCAAGATTCCTGCTCAAGGTGTTGAATAGCATTGCATATCCATCTACATCCCTACTCTCTGCATTTGCCCTGATTTCAGAGTTATCTATGTATCTTAATTCTTTTTCCATAATCAACTTGTGTTTATATAAAAGGTTTATTTTTTGTCTTCTTAAGGTGTTGGAGTCTCCGTGCTTGCTGAATAGACCAAATCACTACCGATGTAAATAGCATCTGCAGCATCATTGCCTACATAGACAGTTGAATTGCCAAGAACTGTTGACGGAGGCATCTGCCTTATATAAATATAATATGGCAGGTTGTATACCGCAGTTTCTGTTGTTCCATCGGTATACCTTACACACCATGTCTCATTGCGGTTGCCTTTATCCGATATATTTCCACTCCCGTCCCACGCGGGAAACACAATCTCAAAGGCTGTCTCTCCTGATGTGTTGCCGCTGTATGTTGTTTGGGGCTGCCCATTGACATAAAGCGTGGAGGCTGACTGATGTGATGAATATGGATAAATCTCCCAATAGTAGCCTGAAGGAAGAACCACCCTCTCAACTACCGTCCCTGATACAAATCCGCCGGAGGCGGGGATGTAAATAAATCTACCCTCCTCGCCCCTCTGCGGACATTCTACAAATAAATTCCAATCTTCATGTGCCATGGCTATGATGGTTATCCGATTATTACATACATTGTTTCAGGGTCCTTGACTGCAAGAGCCGTGTAATCAGCCTGTGAGATTTTCACCATTCGCCTGATATCGGTACTTGTTACGACATCTTCCTTGAAGGCAACTTCCTTGTATGCCGGGAGGAAAGTTTCAGTATATACTTCAGTATTGTATACATTATTTACTGACACTACAGGGCTACTGAATGTGACTACAAGATAATCACCGCTCCTGACACAAGTGATGGTTTCACCATCTCCATCCTGTCCGGAGAACTCTCCATCAACCTGTTCGTCAATTGGAACATTGTCTCCATCCCAATGTGGGTTATTTCCATCATCGTAGTGCCACCAAAGATTATGATAGTCGGTGCTGTTTTCAAAGGAAAACTCGATATAACCCGAATCATTTGATGTATAAGGAACCCTTATTTGAGTGTTGCCCGTCATTTCGGTATTGCCTTCAACCCAAGCATATCCTGTTGTACCGCTCTGTGCTTGAACTATTCCGTATCCGCTTGCATTGACATAAGGGATTACATCTCCGTCAGTGGTTGTAACCGGAAGTGCGGAAACTGCCTTCAGATTCGAAATTAAAAGGTCCAATTTTTCCCATTTAAAATTCCAATCGTCGGTTCTTGTTATAACATATTTGCCGCCGTCGTCATTCCAATTCTCTTGGAAGGCATAGAGTCCGTCGATGAATACCGCATCCCTTGATGTGGTTCTCCATGCATCGGAGCTGTAGATAACCATGTCCTCATCACCCGGGTTTTTAGGGAGCAACCTTGTTTCGGATGGAAGGTCTTTCATCCTCGCAATTCGATAGCCGATAGTGTTTCCACTCTCGTCCTTATCTGCCTGATAAAGATAGTTGTACTCTCCATGGGCAGGTGTTACCTCACCTTCAAAAACATCATTGCCGCTTTCATTTTCAGTAACTTCCCATATCCAAATCTGACTGCCGTCTTCGGTGTAGAAATAGAAGTAGCCATTTAGGTATTCCAGATGGATGCACTTTCCTTCCGTCAGGTCCGACCATCCATCGAAGACATAATGGGTGCTGCTTATCTCCGTCCACCCCCCGTCATTTTCAAATGAAATTTCATTGTCTTCGGAGGTTATAAAGGTATCACTACCATATTCCTCGCAAGCCCAATGGAATCTTAGCCATGGGGTGCTTATCCTTATTGCCTGCGGATTGCCATTACCATACCTATCATATTCGATATTCTGCTCACCTGAATCTGTCCAAGTGGTGCCATAAATTGTGTCAGCACTCGGGATGGTTATTGCGTAGACATCGCCGCTCCCAAGATTTGCAGGAGCACCGCTTGAAGATTTAAGGATATGGCTGTCTCCACCTCCTTGTATGGAAATATTGCCTGTGCCGACAATGCTTTCATTGTTGATGGTCTTCAAGTTGGCGCTTGAAACAAACTCTTCGTCATTTATCAGTTGTGAAACTGCTTCGGGAATATGAGTAGCCAATTGTTCAACCGAAGTATCAACATACCCAACCAATTGTGTGGCTTCATTTTGGATAGCAGTCTGCGTCTCGGCAGATGTCCAATATGCTGAAAGGTCTGACAACTCACTCCTCTTTGCATATTGCTCATAGATTGGGTCTCCCTGAAAATGTTCTTCCTCTGATGTCATCAGAACATAAGAGGAAAGGTCTCCCAATTCTGCTCCGCTCTTGTTAACAATTTGACCTGTTACAGAAAATCCTGACGGTACCCTTAAATCGAGTTCATCATTTCCTGCGTCATATTTCATCATAATGCCTGTCGAAGCACTAGTATAAGTAATAACATCAGTCCAATCAGTATAGACTTCGCTGCCGGCCGTAAAGCGACCGAGAGGTGTGGTGATATAACTTCCTCCAATTGTAAAGACACCTTTGATATTGTTGTTTTCAGTTACTCTCACATTCACATAGTCAGCCGCTCCCGCATCCTGTGCGAAAGAACCATTGTACATCTTTACAAGGGTATATGCTGAAACCACATCCTCATAGCCGGTAAATTGTGAAAGGTTGTTACCCAATACGGCGACATCATTAAGTTCCATTGTTTCAGGAGCGGCTGACACTGACTTGAGGATAGTATTGTCTCCGCCTTCTCCACCTACCTTTGTCCAATCGGTTCCGTCGTACTGATAAATGCCGTCGCTTTCATAAACTGACTGCAAAGATGCACCTTCTACAAGTTGGAAATTAGGTATCCATACTACCTCAACATTTATGTCGCCTTGCACACTGAATAAAAGTGTTGCAGGATTGTCTTCCTCGTAGGTCGCTTCTATACTGCCGAAATCATCGTCTGTCTCTCCCATAGTAGGAATATTTACGGAACCCGCCCCTGCCTCGTCTATACCATCATTCTGCAAGCGTACAATAGGACCGGCTCCTGATACATAAAAGACATAAACATTATACTCGCCATAAGAATTGTCTCCCTCTCTTTCGGTATTTACAAACTTGCCCACAAAATATTGGTTTGATTGGTCGTATTGTGTTATGTCAAAGTCAGCAGGGAATGTATAAGTTGCCTCTTCCATATATTCTCCATAAGGGACATCCCATCCCCAAGTACCAATTTCTGATACCTTCGCCACAGCGTCACCCGTCTCTGCACTTTCAGGAAATTCAGAAACAGATTTAAGGAGTGTTGGGTCTTGATTGATGCCATCTTCTCCCTGTGGTCCCTGTGGTCCAATAGGACCCTGATAGCCCTGTGGTCCACGCTCTCCTGAGCCACCGCCACCATTTGAATATTTATTTACTATCATAGCTTTGAAAGATTTTTATAAATTATTGAAGTACATCGACATCACCCTGATTTCCTGCCAACTTGTACCATCCGTAGGTCATTGCTCCGAGATAGACAAGGTTTTCTCCTGCAGGGACAACTGCGTCAGTATCATTCGTGAAATTAACTCCGTCAGCACTATATGCTACGGTGTAGCCCGCTTCTGATGGGGCAACTGCGAATTGGTCACGCTGTGCGCGGAACACTTGTTCGCCGTGAACTGTTATCTTTCCCATAATTATATTTAGTTTTATTCTTATTTATTAAATAGGGATGGAAAAAGAGGACAAAAAAACCTGCAAGGAGAACCCCTGCAGGAAAAAGAAAGTAATATGAAGAAAGTGTTTTCTTTTTTTAGTAGGTCATGAACTTCAGGTCCCTCCAATACTGAAAGTTGACCACCGAAATCACATCGGTTTCATTCATTGCATATACCTCGACAGTGTGCTCTCCTGCGGGTATCTCTTCAGTCAATCCGCCTATGGCCACATTATCGACATGGAATATGAAATCTTGGAATCCTATGGATTCAATTGTGTCTATCACATCATACCCGTGTACGGCCGTATCCGAACTAAAACTTCCTACCAACTTTGGTTTCCTTGTCTGTGTCTGCACATTTACCGTAACCGATGACCATCCATCCCCTGTGGTTGTAAAGGTCCCATTGGAGTGCTGAACTGTCCTTCCAAGTTTTGACTTCTGCTCTGCCGCACCCGCTGTAAGGCCGCTCTGATATGCCTCGGTGATTGCGCTGCTGCAGTCGGCATCCACATTTACATATACTTCCTTGAATACAGCAAATTCGCTCTGTGGAAGATACAGCCCATTGGTAGTGGCAGATAGGGTCACAAATTGGTTCTTTACATCATTGACACCTTGATTATACACGCCACTTGCATTAATTGAGACATATGAAAGACCCGCATATCCGCTCTCGGGAGCCACTGTTGTTTGGTAATATGGGAAGTAATTCGCCATGTTTATCTCCTTTCCCTCGTCTATGTTACATGGCGTGTCGAGCGGTACATCCACTTCAACCCTGTTGAAACCATCACCACGCTCATATACACCATTTGCGGTTATGGCAGTTGTTGCCATCCTTCCCCTTGTATCGGATACACCGGCAGTAAACCCTTCCGAATAACCGTCAGTGTGGCCGGAAGAATAGCCCGCTGTGACACCGCTTTCATAACCAATACCGAAACCTTCTGTAACACCGCTGTCAAACCCGTCCTCAAATACATCATCCTCGGTCTTTGCACTATATGATTCAGGGGTCTTGAGATAAAGCATGGTATTGCTTGAATCAACAAAATCCACATCATCAACCTTGTACTGAAGGGTGAATCTCAACACACCATCAGGCAGAAGGTCAAGGTCGTGACCGCTGAATTCGGCGGTAATATAGCCGTCAGCGACGGTCAATCCGCTCTCATCCCTCACAATTTTTGTGTCACCTATTGTGAAATAGGATACAGTCAGGTCTGTGTAGCCGCTTACATCAAAGGGAATTGAAATCGCTACACTGTCACCCTTATATATTCTTCCACCGCAACTCATTATTCTTCACTCTTTAATACCTTATTATCATTCTTGATTTGTCCTGAAGCATCCTGTGCATTCTGCTTGACATAGACACCTTCGCTGATGTTCTTTACCGTGCCATAAGAAAGCTGTAGGAAGGTCTCATTGTATTCGTCGCCGTCGAGAGGTGTGTAACCCATCTTCTCTCGTGCCTCATTGATGGTGCAAAGACCATTGGTAATAAGCGTCCTATAGTATTCAGCCTCGGTCTTCTTATCTGCCTGCAGCATCCCGCTGTAATCGAAATCTATGGCATATTCACCAATCTCGCTTGGCTTGAATAACTTCCTGTTGAACTCATCCTCAAGTAGTTGGGTATAAGGAAGCACACTCTCCTGAAGGAATGAAAGGCTCACCTGTTCAAGGCTCGAATAGGACATATGGGTATAGTCGAAGACCTTAAGAGGGGATACATTGAAATAGCGGCAGAGAGATACCACATCATACTGTCTACTATCAAGCAACTCCGCATCTTCAGGAGATACAGATATCGCTTGGAAATCAAGTCCCTGTGGAAGGATGGCCACACCACCCTGCGATGTCCTTGCCATAGATTTTTCCCATGATTCGGCAATCTGCTTCTTTTGGTCATTGGTTAATGGCGCACTTGACTTAAGCACACCAAGCAATCCAAGTCCTCGTGAATAGAAACTGTCAGAACTCTCCTCCCTGTCATAAGCACCCCTCAAAGCCATTGAAGCATACTTTATGACACTTATACCATTGTACATTTCGTCGCAATGTTGGAAGATGTGTATCATGTTTGCGCTGTCCACAGCGGCATTCATACCTGCTACTATGTATTTCACTGTCCCATCAGCCTGTGGCATTGGCTGCACATATGCGGGGTCGATGAGTTCAAGGCTCTTAACATTTAGTTTTTCGTCCCTGTTGATGTATAGATAGCCATTGCCATTGAGAATGACACTCTCTATGAGCAACTTGAATAGATTGAACTTGTTGAACCTGTTGTTCGGCGTGATATTCATCACCTTAAGAAGAGGATGGTCTTTTATCTCAATCTTCCTTCCATCCTCATACTTCACCACCTTGATTGGAAGAAGTGCCACCGAATTTGAAAGCAAGTTGGTGCAGGCATAAACCGTGCTCAACTTCATCGCCTTTGAATTTGAATAAGATGATGATGAATTGTAGGTCAGACCGAGACCATCGAAAAGGCCCCTTTCCTCTTTAACAACCTGTGTCTCTGTGTCTCTTTTTTCAATACCGAATATTCTCTGAAATATATTTGCCATAAAAACTTTTTAAAAAAAGGGCTTCTTTCGGCGGACAAATTAACTTCACTTTTTCCCTGCATATCAATATTTTTTACAAGTAGCCACTATTTATATTAAAAATGAAAAGATATGATTTCAGTGACTACAATTAGAATCGCGGGAATAGCATTGGAGATAGTGCTATTGGCCATCCTTGGCATCAGGGTAAAAAGAATAATCAGAGATGTAAAAGAACACAATGGTAAAAACAGACTGTGAGGCGAATAAGTTCGTCGCAAACTACCTTCAAGAAAACTATGAATGGATAATAAGGGCTATCGCCTCATGCGAAGAAAACTTTGGTGTTGATGATGTCAACTTCTCTGCCGGTACAGAAGAAAATCACTTCAATGTCGAACTTGAAAACAAGACACTTCTCGGAGGGTGGCAATTCAAGTATGATGGTGATTGGAACCCTTACTTTACTACAGGCATATACAATAAGTTGTGTTTTAAGTCAACACAGCCACCGGCAGGAACACCAATCTACTTCGTCAATGCCACAGATGCACATGGCGATTTCGCAAGGGGAAAGTTCCAAAGGATATTGGATGCCCATGCATGCCTGTCATTCCTTGCCCCTGACGGAATAATCCTATTCAATCAGAAAGGCCTTAAAGAGGCATTTGTCGGTTATGCAGACTACTTTGTCAGGCATACAACAGCCTTTAAGCAAAAGGGAAAGAGACTTTGGGAGACAAAGGCCATACTCGACCTTTCAAAGGGTAGATACCTCCCTTGTACTCCTCCTATCGAATTATTTGAAAAATAAATTGAATATGACCAAAAAGAACAAAATCAGCATAAGGCTCACACCTTATCAAATGCAATGCCTTGATGAAATGTCACAGGCAATGAACACATCCTACAGCATGTTAATAAGAACCATCGTCGGAGATTGGTTAAATCAGCATGAGGAACAACTTGAGAGAATAATTGTCAATAAATTGAATAATGATGCCGACGATAAATAAAATACAAAAGAAGCCGAAGTCCACAGAGCATAAGGAGACAGATATGAGAAAACTTCGGGCAGAGGCATACAACAATACCGCTTGGAAGAAGATGAGGGAGACCTATCTAAAATCCCACCCTATATGCGAAGAGTGCTTGAAGAAGGGAAAGGTCACACCGGCCACATCGGTACACCATATTAAAAGCCCCTTCAAAAAAGGCGAGGTCAGTTATGCACTCCTTCTCAATTATGAGAACCTCGAATCCGTGTGCCATGAGTGCCATGGCGAAATTCATGCAAAAGAACAAGGCCACATATCTCCCGAGGAAGTGCTGAAGCAACTCGATGACCTCTTCAATGAAAATATCAAGGATGAAGACCTATGACCATCAGGGAAATTATATCAAACCACTATGATGAACTGCACTCATATTGCTCCGCAGACAAAGTGATATCTCTTTCCAAAACCGAGGAAGATATTCTCCAAGATGTATGTATGACAGCATGCAGGAAATTCAAGGAAAATGATATTTCGGAAAAAGATGGCATTTCTTATTTGAAGAAAACTTTGTTTACAGAACTACATTTCCAATATCCAAGGAAAAAAGGTGAAATATTATTATTTACCGATACTTTACCCGATATAGATGGTGGAATATAGGTTCCAATATTCTCATTTTCATATTTAATATACGCGAGACTGCGGCGCGAGGTTTGGAGGGGGTCAAACACTTTTTCCTAAAACACCCCCTCCCTATAACACTGATATTCAACCACATACACCTATCTATGTGAAGTATTGATGAAGATAAAAAAGTGATTGATTGAAGGGAAAAAGTTAAGAGAAGTAAAGAGAAAATATTTTGCAACTATTTTTTATGAACTATTGACCGGTAAAAAAAATTGACTTATCTTTGCCATCAGAAATGAAAGAAGTTAAACAATAAAGAATTAGAGTTATGAAAATTATGTGCGAAAGAAGTCTTGCGACATTCGAGTTTTGGAGTGGCGGACGCGACAGAGCGGTTATGTTGACCTATGAAGAAATGGAAGAGGTAGAAAGCGCATTGGAGGACATCTATCCTGACGGAATGACCGACACCGAATTGAATGACTTGTTTTGGTTTGATTTTGGTTTTGTCTGCGAGAGTATCGGATTGAGTTATGATGAGGAAAATGATGAAGTGATAAGGAATTGAGGAGAGACAGAAAAAAGGAAACCGAAAAGGCATCGCAATTTATTTGCGGTGCTTTTTTATTCGCCCCATGCCCATTAATCCGAGCATTGAAGGAATATAATAATATAATATATATAGGTATGGGGTGATGTCCCTATGAAAAAGTTTTGTGTTTCGATTTTGGTTTTAATATTTTTTCTTGTATGTTTATGGGGAAAGGATATGAGTGGCGCGAAAAAATTTTTGATTTTTTTTATTTATTTTGTTTTTCGCACTATTTATATTTTGAAAAAGCGAAGTTTGGCACGGAATTTGATATAAGAGATTTGGTTTTTAATTTTGCTTTTTGTATATTTGAAAATGTGAGCGGTTTGGCACGGTATTTGCAAGATACTTAACCGCAATAAAAATTGAACAACAAAAATTATAATAATATGAGCAATATGAACAACATCGCCGGAATCAGCGTAGCGACGAGCGCATCTAACAACAACTATCGCATTCTTGCGAGTGGCATCAATGGCATTTCTGCTATTATGAGCAATATCGAAATTCAGCAGGGGCTGAAGAACTATAGCATCTCCTATGGCGAGTTCTTGAAAAAGGTCTGTGGGGCTGACGCAAGATTCTTCGAAATCTCGCTCGACGAAACCCATCAGTATCGTATTGATGTAGATAAGGACTACTATTCGAGAGAATATGTTGTGAAAGCTTGGGTTATTGGTGGCGAGTATGAAATTATCTACGAGAAGAAACTTGGTTTTAAGGTTATGCGTGGCCTCAACATCAATGCCACTATGGCTGCTATGGAGTTTGCTGTCTTGGCTTGCGTGGCTGACTATGAAAAGCGAGTCGCTGACGAAGAGCAGCAGCAGGATTGGGCCGACTTCTTGGATATGTGCGACCGAAAGGCCGAGATTGTTTCCGCCTATCAGACCGAGATTGATGGCTATGTAAATGACATTATCGCCATCGCAGATAAGATGGAGAACATTGAGAATAAGGTGGATGCCTTCGCTATTAAACAGATTGTCAAAAAAATAGAGCAGACCGAGACAGATTGCTATGATGCTATTATGGATGCAGAGTGCGATTGCTTTGGGACGGAGATTGACCTTGCGGCTCTTTGGCTTTGGTACAACAACTATGGGCAGCACTATACCGACAACAACTTCAGCAGGGAAGACCTTGACCTTGATGACTTGATTGACGCCCTTGACTATATGATTACCGAGTCGGATAAGGCCCTTGGCATTGATAAGGAGACCCTTGACTTTGAATTAGGGGGTTATGAGGATGAAACCTCATTCCTTGGACTGGTAGCGGACTACCCTTCCTACATTTGGGATGAATTAAGGGACTTTATCTCTACCTACTACCACTATGCTTATTGCGCTTAAAATATAGGAGATTGATATATGAAAAAGATTACCGATTACAAAAAGACCGCACCTGCGGGTGTTATCGCAGAGATGGCGATTGAGTTTGAAAACAAGGGCGAGAAATTCGCTGTGACTATGGATGACTATCTTATGCACCTTGACGAGTGCCTTGGGTATAAGAAATTGGGATATGTTTATATTTATTAAAAATATTTATTATGGAAAATTTGTATAAGAAGATTTATCGCCTGTGGACACAGACCACAGACACCGAGATTGTAGGGTATGACGGAGATAACAACCCTATTAAGATTGAAAGAGTTAGCAACCCCGAAATCCCGTCCATTTGGACTATGGGAGTGAGGGTTTTGCCGACAGAGATTATTAAGGGGCAAGAATACACCCTTTGGAGTTTGGCTACCGACCTTGGGGTTGGAAATGCTCCGCAGACCTATGCAGAAATATTTGCAGGAGAATGGGACATTATTGCCCTATTTGCGGAAAAGATTGCCGAAGACTATGGATGGGATTATTAAAAGGTTTTAAGAATATGAAAAGACAGCTTACTTATGGGCCTTTGGTGATTGACCTTTGTGACGATGCACCTATGATAGAAGTTACTTACCTTATGCGCTTCCTTAGTAAATGCTATGCCTATGGTGGAGAGTTTACCTACTATGGCTCTGACGGAACTATTTTGAAGGGGGATGCGGAGATTAGTAGATATACCCGTGAATTGATAGAACTTGGAGTTGAGGATTTACCTTTCTAATTATTAAAAAGATTTAAGAATAGGATTGCCCTACCTCGGTGGGAGTATTGATGGGAGCGACACCCATGTAGGGCACAAACTACCGCAGTGATTGCGTCGGTTGTTCTCATAAAAAAAATAATAAATTTTTGGGCGGGGTCGGCAGGTCAGAGGGTCGGCCCCTTTCTTTAAGAGTTCTTTGACAGATGCCTTTACTTTGTCCGCCTATTGCCCTACTTTCTATTAAAAAAGAGAGGAAATATGGCAGAAATTGATGAAAAATTGGCTCAAAATGAGCAAAAAAAGACCTTTGATAAGAGGGTTAACAAGCAGGTGAAGAAGTTTATGAAGGCCGTGAAGGAGTTTATTATGGCCAAGAATGGCGGCAAGATACCTCCCGAATGGGGGTGCAGTCTGCTTATGTTAGAGACCTACTATGAGCAGTTTATAAGGCTCACAGAGGAGATTAAATGCCTTGATAGCCTTATTACCACAAGCAGGTATGGAGCAGTCCCTTCGCCACTATTGGCAGCGAGAGACAAGACATCGGTAAGGCTTGAATCCTTGCTTAAGCAGTTCGGTCTGACCATGAAATCCGCAACAGGTATGGACATCATTGAGCCTGTGGTTGAAGAGAGTCCCCTTGAGACCTTCGTGAAGAATAAGATTGAAAAGAGGTGATGCTATGAGGGCGGTTGTCGGAAGGATGCCGATATGGTCGGCAGGAGAGAATGCGGATGTGGTGGAGACCGCTATGCTGATGGGCAGCAGGGCAGCAGAGTACCGAGATACCGAAGGGACTGATGCTCCTGATGGGCAGCAGGGGCTGAGGGCTTCAGGCTCTACCGATGGAGCTGAGGGCAACAAGGAGGGGCTGAGGCTATGAGGCACACCAAGTGGAGAGATTATGTGAAGGGCATCAATGAGGGGCTGATACCATCAGGGCATCTTATCAAAGAGGCCGTGAGCAGGTTTGAGCATTTCTTGACGAGGACTGATATGTACTTCGATGAAGAGGTGGTGGATGAGTGCATTGATTTCATATCCACTTTGAAACACTTCCTCGGCAAATCTGCAGGAAAGCCTTTCATACTTGAACCATTCCAAGAGTTCATCATAGCTAATATCTTCGGTCTGAAGTGGAAATCGACCGGATACCGAGTATGCACCGAAATGTATATGCAGGTTGCAAGAAAATGCGGAAAGGATGCGCTCCTTGCCGCTATATGCTTGTATATGATGATTATCGATGGAGAGGCAAGCCCTGAAATAATATGTGCGGCTAATTCCACAGACCAATCCCGCATCCTATTCAATTATATCACGCAGTTCTCCCTTTCCATAGACAAAAATGAAAATGTCATAAAGCATTATAGGAATTTCGTCAAGACCCCTTTCAATAATGGAATATGCAAAGTCATATCCTCCGATGCTTCAAAGCAGGATGGTGGTAACACCTCTTGCTTCGCATTGGATGAATTCCATGAGGCCCGAGACAGAAGGATGTATGATGTTTTGAAGTCCTCCCAGGCTATGCGAGAACAACCCCTCGCTGTAATCATCACCACCGCAGGCTATAATTTGGAAAGCCCTTGCCATGATATGTATGAATTGGCTGTTCAAGTGCTTGCCGGTGTAAAGGATATGGATAATTTCTTCCCTTTCATATGGCAACTTGACCCCGAAGATGATTGGACTGACCCGAAGAACTTTCTCAAGTGTCAGCCAAATCTCGGTGTTACTGTTACCGAGGAGTTTATGATGTCTGAAATAAATAAGGCAAAGGTTGACCCTACTGCTGAAGTTGGTGTTAAGACAAAGACCTTCAATATATGGTGTTCTTCTGAATTGCAGTGGATAAAGCCTGAAATCATGGTTCAAGTGATGAAGGATATAAAATTGGAGGATTATGCGGGCTACCCTTGCATTGTCGGTGTTGACCTGTCTTCCGTGGGCGATATGACCGCAATCAGTGTTCTTATACCAATAGAAGAAAAGAGGGTCTTCCTAAATTGGTCATTCCTGCCGGAAGATACTTATAAGAACCACCCGAATAGGGCACTATATGAAAAGTTTCATAAGGCAGGGGAACTTGATATAACACCCGGTAATGTTATAGACCATGATTACATAACAAACAAGATTGCATGGATAAATACAATCTGTTCGGTCACAGCCATATACTATGACCCATACAATTCGAGCCAATGGGCAGTCAATATGACCGACATGGGATATAATATGCAGCCATATGGCCAAAACATAGGTAATATGACAAGACCAACAAAAGAATTTCAAAGATTGGTTCTTTCAGGGGAGATGGTTATGCAGAAGTCATCCAATTTCCTATGGCAAATTATGGGGGCCTCTATTAAAGAAGATGCAAACCAAAACATCAAGGTTATCAAAACATCTTACAACCGGCAAAAAATAGATAATGTGATTGCATGTATAACCGCTTTGGGAGGATTCTTAAAAGAAGGTGGTATTGCTACAGATTTTGAAATTTTTTCATTATAATTTGAAAAATAGAGATATTTATTGTATATTTATCTTACAGGGGAGTCTTTCCAAATCCTTTTATAATCCCCTGTAAATAGTTCATATCTTTTATAATTTTTGTTTACTCCCCGAGGCTTGCAAACTCGGGGATTTTTTATTATATTTGCCGACAAATATTAAATGCTATGTTACTTGTTGCAAAAGAATTTACAAAATCCCTCAAGGACGGGACGCAGGATGTAGAAGAACTTGCGAACTACCTTATGAAAAACAATTCCGCATGGGAGTTGGCTTATTCCCTCGCAGACCTTATGGTGCAGGTCGAGTCATCCACACCGAGGAAGATTGTGGTGACCAAGGAGGAAATGAATGCCATCACTTCATTATTCCGTATTCGGGGCTATGATGAGGATGGAAAACCTATTACTGTTGGGCGGAAGAAAAAAGAAAAGGGGGCTTAAAGCCTCCTTTTTTTATTCCATAAGTATTTCAAGTATCTCCCTTTCCATCTTCTCCTCCTCGGTTTCAAGTGCCTTGGTGTCGATGAATACCGTCTCATCGAGCAGTTTGCCATATACCTTCAGCATCCTGTGGGCATCACCTTCCGACCATCCGCACATCTTTCCTATTGTCTCCTGCGGTATGTGCTTATTTAGGAGATAAACCACAAAGGTGTGCCTTGCCATATGGCTTGTGAGATTCTTGTCTATCCCGCAAAGGTCAGCGAGTTCCTTCAAATATTCATTGTATTTTTGATTGCTCTTCACCTTAAGGTCGAATTGGTTCCTTATGGCTATTTCAGCCGCATCCTTGAGCAATACAGCGGTGAACTCCTGATTGGTCTTCTGTCTCTTCTTCTTGATATAGTACCTGCCGTCATCGGTCTTCTTGAAATCATCCTTCTCAAGGTTCTTCATATCGATGTAGGACAGGCCTGAATAGCATTGGAAAAGAAAGCAATCCGCCACAGACCGCATCCGCTGTGTACTGAACTTCTTCTCCTTTATCTTCTTCAATTCTTCCTCGGTAAGATAGGCGATGGCATTCGGCTCACCCTTGTCTATATGTATGTTGTTGTACAGGTAAGTCCTCATCTTTCCGCTCTCGAAGGCATACTTGAATATTGTCCTTATTTTCGCCTGATATCCCGCTGATGTGGATTTCTTGAAGTCCTTGAGCGATTTGGTCTGAAAGGTAAGGATATGCTGTCGGGTAATGTCGGTAAGCGGCTCGTCACCCTTCAGTGAATTAGCCTCCTTGAAATAGTTGATTGACCTTTGATATTTTGTATATACTTCCATCTTCAGGTCCACTCCAATCCTTTGATGCAGGATATTAAGATACTCGGTGAATAAGTCATCGAGAGAATAGACCTTGAGAACACCGCCCCTTTCGAAGAACTCTCTCAAGTTTTTTGCCGATAGTTCCTTTCCATTCTGCATCATCTCCAACTTGTAGGCATCCAACTTTGTAAGGATGGTGTTGCAGTAGTCCTTTATCGGATTGGATTTCTTCGATGCCATACTTTTTTTAAACTCTTCGGGGGTGCATTTCTGCTGCAGGGGGAATAATTCCCGCTTCTGATTCACCACAATCGAGATGTAAATCGGGGCTTGGCCTGTCTTCTTGGATGCCTTGCTCGGGCTGCAGTATAGGTTCACATCATAGGTTGACCTTGCCATATCGGAAACACTTTTGAATTTGGAAGCACTTTGGAAACAAATATCTGCCGCTAATATAGCAATTATTTCCATATCTGCAAACAAAAAACCCCTTCAGATTGCTCTGTAGGGGCTTTTCTCTTTTGAGTGGCGGTGCGGAAGGAACCGACACCCTCCATACTATAATGCTGATTATCAATACATCTACAAAGGTTCATTCTTATATGGAAACAAATATGCAACTATTCGACAGTATATCCTCTCCTGTTCAATTCCTTTATCAAGGACTTCTTCAGCGACTCCAATTGGGATATAGGGATGGGCTTTGTCGATGCTCTCGCATTCCTTTCCCATAACCTTGTATTTGACAAGCCATAGGGACCTTCCCCTATGGAAACCCTTAATTCATTTCGCTGCACAAGTTCATAGATGTCATAGTTGTAACTGAATCCAAGGGCTACATCATCGAACTCGATATTTATAATCATACCGCTGCCCTGTCTGTTCCTGACATACCATACAAGTTTCTCCCACCAAGGGTCGAATATTTCCTTTATGCTCTTCATATAGCGAAGATAGGAAGAATATGTTGACTTTCCAAGGATATGGGACTATATTCTATATGAAGTTCTTTGACATTTTGGGGTCAAGGATTTCTGCTTTAGTCACATATAATTTATATCCCCGTCATGCTGTGAAGTATGGCGGTTTTTTTTGTACCTTTGCTGAAAACACAAACACTATGACCAAGAAAGCAATCATAGAAGCGGCAGAGAATATCCTTGTATATCTCTTCGAAAATGACCCATATGAGCAGGAAGAGAAAGACAATTGGTCGCCGATAGAGATAGATTGGGCGCTGACATTGAGCAGCATCGAAGTTGATTTGAAAGACTTCCTGAAGAGAGCCAAGAGTAGGAAGAAATAAAAAAGCGGCTCCCAAGAAAGAGAGTCGCTTAATTTTCCATATCTGTCATTCTATGCTATTTTCCCATAAACATAATCAACAAGAGAACCGAAGCGATTAGCCCATTCGTCCTTTGAAGTTGTATGCCTCAAATCCATTTCTCCTGCATACTTATAAAGGTCTTCTATACCATTAGGCAGTTTGTCTATCTTTTTCAGATACCTTCTGTCATTCCTGACATCCTGCCAACCATTGATAATACCTTCAAGTGCGGGAATGTCCGTCTGATTGGACAATTTCATGGCCGCAAGGAAGTTCTCAATCTCATTATAGACATCTTCTGCTTCTTCCCATTGTTCCTTTGCCACTCTGAAATCGCCACGAAGTGCCTTCCTATAATATTTCGGGTCTCCTGACACAATAGCCGCACCTCTCCTGAAAAGGGCTGTCTTCTTGCCCTTGTTTTTGCCGCTCTTAACCACCCTGTGAAGGCGATTATGCTCAAGGCAGAACTTTTCAAGTTTGGAGAGTTCATTGTCTCCACTCATATTGGAAGTGATGAAGTCATTCATGTTCCAATGGACACCGCTGTTAAGACCTTGGATTGCTTCCTTCCTCTCTTCGTCCGTATTCAACTCACCCCATAGGTCTTCATAGTAAAGGACAGGTAGTGTCGGAATATCATCCTTCTTCGCCTTCGCTCTCTTCCACGCTTCAAATCTGTGCTGTGCGTCCAATATACCATTGGTCTTCCTCTCAACTACCATCGGGCCAAGGTTCTTACCGCCAAGGTACATCTTCTCATACTTCTTAACCAAATCCTCCCTAATGCCCCTATTAAGGCAGGAGAATAGTTTGAACTCCTCACAATCCTTGATTGTAGAAATCCTGTAAATGCAATCACTACTCATATATTGTTAAACATACTTTTCCATTACTGTTGTAAATGCATCTGTATATGCATCTATCGCTTCGTCCGCAATAGCGTCAAAATCATCGGTTTCGCCGCCATATTCGCCATTCATCCAAGTATCTTTGAGATAGTTGAACAGGGCTAATTCATTAAAGTTGTTATCACAACCACCCAAGACATCGCACTCGGCTAAATATCTCACATCGTCCAAAAAATCTTTAATCTTTTCCATATTCAAAATTTTTAATAAATCTTACTCAATCCCCCACGCATTAGCGAATGCCCGAAGATACGCTGCGCTTCCTATTTCAAGAAGACCCCAATTACGAAGGGGTTGTTCATCCAAAGTATTTTTTGTGTACCACTCATAGGTAAAATCATTATGCTTTGCATATTCATTTAGGTAGTGCCCAGCAGTTTCACTATCAGGGAAGTAAACTACAGATGTTCCATTAAATTCAATCTTATCTATGGCTTCAGCCGAATTACGGCAATTATCATATGGATAATATCTTCTCATAATCTTATTTTTTAATTGCAAAACTTCTTAAACCACTTGTTAATCTCCTTGCAAATAAGGTCGCTGTGTTTCTCCCAAAGTTGATACTGCCACTTATCTGCGTCTAAAGTTTCTTCGCAAATAGGTTTGCTTTTAAGCATATCTGCTTGATGCATATCTTTAGCAGCATTTGTGTCATAAATCAGCACATAGGCTTCATTATCACCCGCATTAGTGGCCACAATAGGACCAAACCCAATAGGACACCACTTTTTTCTGTTATTCAGGTTAAAAGAGTTCGCCTTTTCCATAAAGACATTTTTAATCATTTCTTCAGTAATCATAATATTCAAATTTTAATAATGTTCAAAAAAAATCGGAGGTCTCCGTCAGGGCAACCACTCCCATCAGGAAATCTCCGTGATACTTCTTACTTGGGGCCAAAGTGGTTGTCACCCCTACAATTGCAAATATATATTTTTTATTTGATAAAAACAAATTCGGCTTATTTCCTTACAAATAATGTGCCATACTTGTTTCATTGCAAATATACATTTTCTTTAATTAAAAACAAAATCTACAATTCAACTTTTTTTTCACGACCTATCGGAATATATGATTTCAGGCTCAAGCCATATGCCTCAATCTCATCATAGAGCCACTTCTGCAGTTCTTCATATGTCCCATATGCAGTCAGGTCTATCCTGTAGTTGGTAACCTTTTTCTTTGAATTGACGAGGCTTTCAATCACCACTATGCAATCGCCTTTATGGGTCTCCCGCCATCTGCCTAATAGATACTTCCTTATCTTTATCCCTTCCGCTTCCGCCTCCTTGGAGCGGAGTGTAACCAAGGTGCTGTTGCTATAGTCACCCTCTACTTCAGGCATAGGGCCACTGCATCTTGCATGTACAGATTGGAAGCAAGGTATCCTTTTCTTCTTTTCCCTCTTCTGCCTCTCATTATACTTGTATCGCATCTGCAGATATGCGGTTTCTCCATACCTCTTTATATACTCATCTTTTCGCATGTCAATCTATGTAACTATTATATTCATTACCTTCCTTTCCATCTTGGAAGCCCTTATAATATCCGCTATCAAAACCATCGGCATAGCTATTATACTCTCCTTCTGCAAGACCCCTGTTGTACCCGACCATCCCTCCGTCATTCAATATCTCCACCGCCTCGTCTGCGTACCACCACTGAACTATCTGTAACTTGTCCTGCCATATTCTTAGCTTATCCTCACTCTTCAGTACCCCGAGGCGGTCATTTGCTGTAAGGTATAGTATCTGTCTCATAATGATATATTCTTCTTAAATTGTTTCAAATAATCCTGTACATACCGCTTTGCTTCTTCCCTATCCTTGAAGTATCTCTTCCAATATTGGTCGAACAATTTATACTCACCGGGCTCCTTTCCGTCCCTTATGGCCTCAAGCCACCTTTGCATCTCGGGCTTCTTTTCTTCCGTCTTCTTGCTCTTATCGGGAAGGTTCTTGGAAGAGTTGTGGGCTTTCTCTCCCTTCCTGTCTATCACACTTATCAGTTGGTTGCAGACCACCTTGCTCAAGGTGTTGTCGCAATCGCACTTCTCTCCCGTAAGGACATAACTACCTACATTTTGGATGACATCATGAAGTGTTTCCGCATCCAAATCAACTAACATCTGCCAATTCTCTCTCGAGATTGATGTGAATGGCAATTTTGTAATATCATACTCTGTCATAAATTTAAACCCACTGCCCGCCGATGGTGGAGCATCTTTGGGCTGTGGGCTATGCTGTTACTATTATTCTTCTCGCGGTTGGAAGTCTCCACCCTTCAAACCTTGTTTCTATAAATAAATAGTTTGATTTCTAAAAAAAGTAAATGAAATTGAAAACTTTTTTCTTTTCAATATCAGTTATGTCTAATATACAATTTTATATTTTCATTTCAAAATACATTTTTTCAAATATCAATTCTTATATGGTTAAAACCAGTTATTGTATATAACAATTATATATTTCATATTACATATACATATATCATAATACATATACATAATCATATAACATAATACATATACATATACACAATTGCTCACCAATTGCAATGCAATTGCTGACCAATTGCTGTGCAATTGCAGACCAATTGGTAACCAATTGGAGAGAAAGAAAAAAGCCCCTGTAAGGGGCAATCTCATTCAATAGTATGTGTTTGTTGGACCTATAGGATTTTCTTTATCTTCAAATAGATGCCTATACCAATCAGGAGGAATCCTATAATGTTGAATAACAAACTATACCAAGCCCATCGGGGAACAACCTCTTTAATAACCTCAACAGGATAAGGAACCTGTTGGATTTTAATACTATCTTTTTGATGGTACTCCAAAGTATGAGGAACCAAAGCATCAATCTTTCTCGGCTCGGTCTTCAACTCGCCTGCCAAGATTGACTTCGTGGTGTCAACCCATGCTTTACTTCTTACCTTTCCGCCTTCGGCTGACAACTCCAAAGTATCTAACAGCCCTGTCCAATCCCTGATATATTCCGTCTTGTTAATCTCAACCTTCAGAGTATCAAATTTGGTGATTATGCTGTCTCGGTATTCAACCTTTATTTCGGTCTTCGTCGGCAGGTGCTTTATTTGCCCGCAAGAGCCCAAAATAGCCCCGTAGAGAGTAAGAAAAAGTGCGAGTGGTAGTCCAACCCATTTTTTATTTTTTCGCTTGAAATTCGGGCTTGCGTTGCAGAATGGCAAGGCAAGACCAATCAATCTATTTTTTATCTTCATTTTGTTTCCTGATTTTATTTTTGTATATTAGAGATGTTTTTCATAGGATATACTCTCAATCGCGAAAATCGCCACGGAGCGGGATGCCCTGTGGCGGTTTTTTATTTAGAGCATTCTGTATTTAATATCATTCAGCCTATTGAGCCACCCTCTCAAGAATTTTTGGTTGTTGCCGACCTTCGCAATCTGATGGAACCAATTGTATCTCATCACCCATAATTTCCTGAACACACCGAAAGATGGTCTTGCATTGAGAGCGGAGAGTGTAATCGGCCCGACTATTCCGTCAGCCTTTAGTCCAAGGCATTCCTGCACTTTCTTGATTGCTGTCTTCGTCCCGCTGCCCCATCCCATATCCACACATAGTTGAGCGATGCTTTGGTTTTCAATCTTATCTGCCTTCCAACAATCCCAATACCCCTTCTTGAAAATTTCAAGCCATTCCTCATCGGTGATATGCTTAAGGTCATCACAGGTCTTATTCTTTCCAAAGAATTTCCTATAGGTCTTGATGGTTACACCCATCATCGTGCAACCGCCCTTGTCATCAGGGTCATTGACATATCCGCCTTCCCACTTGCGAATAAAAGGTATCATTAATTTAGCGTCAGCCATTTGTGTTTCTCATTATTTTTTTGTATATTTATTATAAATCAATTAGTTATATGAATGAAATTTGGAGAGATATTGAAGGTTATGAAGGACTATATCAAGTGAGCAATCTTGGTAGAGTAAGAAGCCTTGATAGATTTATATTGAAAAGGGGCTTCTCTTACTTTGTGAAAGGAAGAATATTAAAACCAAAAAGAGAGAAAGATAATTATGTTCATATTTGTTTAAGCAAGAATGGTATCCATAAATATATTAAGATACACAGGCTTGTTTGGGGAACATTTGTTGGACCAATACCAAATGGACTGCAGGTTAATCACATTGATGAAAACCCTCGAAACAATAGGCTTGATAACCTTAATCTACTCTCTCCCAAAGAGAACTCAAATTGGGGCAGCCACAATAGTAAAATAAGCAAGAAAAAGACAGGCCGATGTGGTATGCATAACCGCAAGGACCAATCAAAACCTGTCTCACAGTTTACAAAAGATGGGGACTATATTGCCACATATCCATCAATACATCAAGCATCAAAAGATACGGGTATCCATATATCCCATATTTCGGCTTGCTGTCAACATAAGGTTAAAATAAAAAATGGCCAAAAATATGTCACAAGGACTGCGGGTGGCTATATTTGGTCTTATGCATCTTGATAGTCATCAAAATGTTCTTCTCTTTGAAATTCTCTGTGATTGGGCTTAATGTCTCCTATCATTATGCTTGTGTCGCCTTTCTGTATCTTTGCATTTTTTCCCCTTTCAATTGCAGCAACTACTTCTGCCAAAGCAGCGAAACCGAATAGTTCACCTGTTGCAGCAAGAACACTTGCATCGATTATCCATTTCGGCGGGGTTAAGAAACTAACTACAATTAACCCTATCGATACAATCAAACAAATAAAAAAGACCCTCTTATGGAATCGGTCCCCAAAAAAGTTATTAACCCAATCCACTATTTTTCCCATCTTATTTCTTCTCTTCCTCCTTGGAAGTTTCCTTTTTAGGCGCTGTCACCTTGCTTGTATCCTTCGGTTTCGGTGCAGGAGCCATATTGTGCTTTTTACAATTACACATTTTTACTCTTTCTTTTTTGCTTTATTATACTCCTTGATTGCTTGGATAAAGCCGATTGCCCATGAACCGATAATCATAAGGTTTAGACCCCCAAACACAAGGAGGGTGATTTTTGCAATGAGCGGTGTTACAAAAAATGCCGCCACAAAGGATGCTATGGCCAACACTGACCACACCATCAGAAGGATAATACTAAACTTATTTTCCATATCTCTTTTCTTTAAAAAGGGGCATTTTTGGCGGACAGAAAAAAAGGGGGCGCATTTCGCCCTGCACCCCCATCACCAAGTCCGTAGCGAAATTCAGCACAAGGTGTGATTATACAGCATAGGCCTCGAAATAATTCACGGAGATTGTGCTTACATCAAGGTTCGGCACTTCATCGAGTTCAAGACCATAGTAGGTATGGGTCCCATAGTGGAAGGTATCCCCGTCTATATCCTGACCGCCATTGAGATTGTCATATTGTATCTCCCCTTCGTCCTCCCAATTGAAATCGAAGTCCCAATTGGCTGTGTAAACCGAAGGCGGTGCTGTCTCATACCTGTAGATGATGGCGAAGGTATAGTAGTTGGACTGTTCCCTGTAAGCGAGAGCCCAATCCCCGTCCTCGGTGATGATGTTCCATCCTGTAGGGAAAGGCTGATTCAATGCACCTTGCTGTGTGACCGAAAGGGTTGCATAGATGATGTCATTGACCTTGAACACCACCTGACCGCTCCTTGATGATGTGCTTGCACTGTTGGCGGTGACAGACACCCTTGCGGTTGTGGTGCTTGTCTTTGTCACTGTTATCCAAGCCGCATTGGAACTGCAGGTCCAAGTACTGTCGGAACTTGTCACCTGAATTGTGTTGTTGCTGCTGCCCGATGCAAGGGACAGCGCTGTCGGGGTGATGGACATGGTTATGCCCGTATCACCCCCGCCGCCACCGCCCTGACTCCACAGGACTATGCTTCCAAGGGTAACTTCCTGCACTTGAAGACTACCAAGGGTTATGTTCTGAAAATCTATCATACATCAAAGTAAATTGTGTCTCCCCTCTTGGTATGTAGCGAACTATAAATACCTGTAGGGATATAAATATAACTGCTGCTTACACCATTGTATTTGCAGGCACACCACATTCCAACCCAATCGGACGGAATGCCCTGCATTCCGGGTCCCGCCCAATTGGACCTCACAGCCGATGAAGTGACAGGGACCATATATCCATAGCCATTGGCTGATGCAGCATCTATGCCTGTATCGATTGAGCCATTGAAATACCATCTTCCATTTATTATGGAGAAATAGGTTGAGTAGGTAGTCCCCGTGGTCCAAAGAGCCATCTTCAATCCCGTGAATGGGGACATCACAGCCTTCTCCATACCAATCCAAGTGGCCCCGCTTGCCGAATAACTCACCTTCACGAAATCACCCTTCGCATAGACAGGTGTCATTATGTTCAGACCATATCCCGAAACCGATTGCAGGTTCGAAGCCATATACATATCCTTGTGGCCATAGATATCCATATTGGTATGGATGCCCTCGGTGTTCTCGAAATCGCTTGATATGGTATTGACACCGTCGGCAAAGACAATCCTCTGATTCTCTCTCTCAATATCCAAGGTGGTCATCTTCCAAGGCCTGCATACCCTTTGGACATAAGTGTTGGTACTACCTATTACCCAATATCCGTCGGAATTGGTTGTTATGGATGTCGCAGATGAATATGGTATGTATGTATTGTGGCTTCGCAGCACCTCATATGTTTTTTCATCCCATACCTGTATCCAAAAATATCCGCCTGTCCCTGAATATGGGGTGTTGCAGTCATACTGCTGTGCATCATAGGCATTGGATGTGTACTTGATACCCTCCTGCTTGGTCATCTCAAGGGTGTAGTCGTCATTGTTGTTGTTCTGACTGAATTTGACACCATCTGAGTTCATTACCGCATTGTAGTTGGTCTCTGACTTGTAGGCATTCCATTGGAGACCGCTGTTGTCATAGTACCATCCACCGATGACACCCTTTGTGGCTGTCACCTCACCGCTTGTGTTGACCCTGAAAGGAGCATTCTCAGGAAGTTGTTCTCCTGCCCAAAAAGTATATCCGCTTCCGCCTCTCGCACCACCTGTTATTGTGTCTCCGTCCCTCAGGTAGAGTTCATTGTTGGTAAGGAAATTGATTGATGCACCCGATGCAAGGATAAGACCCGCTGCGATGAAATCGAACTTCGCATCCGCCGCAGCCCACTTGTTGTTTGAGAAGCCCCAAGCGGCTGTGCCATTGTATGTTGATACACACTGATAATAAACACCGTCCTTGAGCATCACATCAATCCATCTGTTGCAGTCCGTGCAAGGGGTCGAACCTGATTCTCCCGCACACCAACACCTTGAAGTGGCGGAATACTGACCATAATCATATGGTCCCCTTATTGTCGCTCCTTGGATGCTTGTACCATCCTGTCCATTGGTTCCATTCATAAGGATTGCCACCTCTTCCATATCCCTTTGGTAACCATTGACATAGAGCCTGAACCTGATTATTGAATAGGTCTCTGCACTTGATGCAGGTATGGTGAAGGATGTGCTGTAGGTTGTCTCTCCATTCTCTTCAGCCCCTGTATTCCTGAATACCCTCTTGTACTTGACAGTGGCCGCTGCGGAACTACCCGTGATGGTCATTGGCCTCGGTGTATCCTCACCTACCTGTCTCCAAGCGGTGACAGATATGCTGCTTGGACTGACATTGCCATTCTCCCTGTCATAAATCATATCCTGTGTATTCAACTCAAGCCAATAACTTGTCGCATCATCTCCATTCTCGCCATTCTGTCCATTGGCTCCCGCTATCGACTTGGATATGGTGAAAGCCTTCCTGTCCCTGTCGGTATAATTGGAATCCTTGGCCGTGGCGATTATGGTTAGTGTGGTAGATGTGAATTGCAGGGCACTTGTGGTGGATATCCTCCAAGTACCGCTTCCTAAATTAGTCAGAGACACACCGATGCTTGAAGGATTAGAGATAAAGGTGTTTCCATCATAAACCTCGATATCAACACTTGCACCCGTATCCTGCACCATTCCATACATCAACTTGCAGTCGGTATATGGGTGATAAGCACCTGTAAGGACAGTACCCGCACTGTTGCAGTTTATTGTCGCATTGTCATTAGACAAAGAGAGATACCAAGTGCTGTCCCCATTCTCTCCATTGGCTCCCTGTGCACCTGTGCCTCCTTGCGGTCCCTGCGGTCCTGTCGAGCCATTCTTTCCATCGGTCATCATACTGACCTCTTCCATATCAACCCTCTTACCACTATCATTATGGTAGAGTTTGAAGCGGAGCATCGCATAGTTGTTGAAACTCTGCTGTGTGAAATTGACCAAGGTTTTAGCACTCTCCTGCAGTTCGCTTCCGTCAAGTTTCCTGACCCAACAAGCCTTGATGGTTACGCCGCTTGCAGGTTCAGGGTCTTGCTGCCCAATCTGCATATATGATGTCGCTGATACATATGAAGGAACCACACTATTGTCATTCGGGTTTAGAAGAACTTCATCTCCCGAAAGTGCGAGCCAATATGATACAGCATCCTTACCTTTCTCTCCCGCAATCGACTTGGTGATGGTCATCTGCTTGGTGTCCCTTATTGTTCCATTTGAGCCACCCGTCCTTGCGGTTATGGATATGACAAGGGTATTTCCCGTAAAGTTGAAGGTGGATGATGATGTGGCTATGGTAAGTATTCCATCTGAAACACCCGTGGTGACACCTGTGGAAGTGCCCATACTTACAGCATAGTATGGATTTGTAATCCTTTCAGTACCATAGTAGAGTTTGACCCTGCAGGATGGTCTGTAAGCACCTGTAAGGATATTCCCATTGCTATCACAGTTGATTGAAGCATTGTCATTGTCAAGGGTCATGTGATAGGCACTCTCTCCTGCGCCTCCGCTCTGTCCCTGCGGGCCCTGTGGTCCTGTTCCACCCTGCGGTCCTGTTCCACCCTGCGGTCCTTGTGGACCTGTAGTACCATTCTTACCTTCAAAGATGATAGGGACATCCTCCTGCTCATACCAATGCCCCTGATAGCCAAGTCCGAAGGAAATACCTGATGTGGTATCGCCATTGTATATATGTGCGGTGAAAGTACCTGTGCTTGATGATGAACCGATATAGTCCCTGCCATCGAACCATTGGCATATGGTACAGGCGGTATCGGTTGAAGGCATTCCGCTTCCCACCTGCTTCCACACAGTACCTGTGACCGCAGTATCCGAATATTGGTTGGTGTTAGGATTATACCTGATGAAGTCCTTGTTCGTCTCAATCCATCTTGTCACAGCAGGCTGACCTTCCGAACCCGGATAGTTCCTTGAGATGGTCATTGTCTTGGTGGCTATAGGAGTGCCATCCTTCATCGCTATGATGTCGATAGGAAGGGCAGGATAGTTAGGATTCCAATAGAACTTGCCTGTACCGCCTGAAGTGAAGAATAATTCACCTGTGCTTGCACTGATGGTAAAGCCAACCACACCCATGTCATGTGTATTCGCAGAATAGGTAACCCCTGTGTCAATAGCACCATTGAAGTAGGTTGTGGCCGTGCAGTGCAAGGTCGCAATCGAAGCAGGGTAAAGGACACCATCGGCATCGCAGTTCACCTGTGCCATCTGATTGGAAAGGTCAAGCACATATGAGCCTGTTGCAGCGCGATTTACATTCCACACATATGTAAGGGATACCTTCTCACAGTCTTCTGCACTGTCCCACCAATCAAGGAGGTCATCACCCACAGGAACCGCAGTATCCCTCTTGTAAATACACACAGGAAGGACTATCTCACCCGTGGTTCCTGATATCCTATTGTCAAAGACAAATGTAGCCGATACACCGCTTGTACCATTGTTATTGATGGTGCATCCGATTCCATTCCCAAGACCCGTGATACCGCTGTTTGCAGGAGCGGTTATCGAGTCTATTATCTCATCGCTGTTATAGGTCACCTGTACCGCATCAAGGTCGCAGACATATGTAGGAGCCCTCTTGTTCCCCCTGTAGGCTACAATATCGGTTGTATCCCTAACACCATCAAGCAGGTCAAGGCTCGCTATATTGATATTGCTCTTTGAAAGGATGCAATAGAAGGATGTGTTATCGGGATTGTCATTGCCGTCACCGCCATTGTTTCCGCCATCAGGGATGATGGTTGTTGTATCATTACCGGCATAAGTGGTTGTAACAACACTTTTTGTAATGTTGCCGCTTGACATATAATTACCATATTTATTTCGCCCCGCAGGTGCTATTGTCCTTTGTGTGAATTTCATATTTACTTATTCTTTTGTACCGCTGTTATTGTCTGTCGTCCCATTGAATAATCTATCTCCGCTCCAAGTTGTACATATCCTACATTCAAGGCTTCCACATCCACTCCGAATAGTTTTTGGAAAGGCTTGATGTCATCATCAAGGGTAAGGGTGATTTTCTTTGTTGGTGTTGAATACTGATGGACATACTTCTGTATGATGTTCTCTTCAGGCTTGAGTGCCGTCGGCTCTGTGCTTGGTATTGCTGATTCATATACTGTCTGAAGGAAACCGCTGCCTAAAAGCATATGGCTGTATGATGGCTTCACCTCATCCGTCTGCGTGGTTATTTTAACCTTTATCTCGCTCATCTCATTGACACTGCACTCATCAAGCACATTCTCATACACCACATCGCTGTCATTGCCAAGGTCGCTCTCTCCCTCCCTTACAACCTTGAGGGAAAGGTCCTTTATCCAACAATATGAGTTATATTCATAGAACTTGTCCTCGTGTTTCGGGTTGCCGGTGTTTCCGTAGAAAGATGGTTTGGGGTTTATTACCTCGAAAGTTATTTGCTGTGTGAGGTCCATTCCCGAAAGCGGCATCTTCACACCCTCACAATTCACCTTATCTTCCCAACTGACATTGTTGAGGATTTTTATCTCCCTGTTCCAAAAAGATTTCTCATTCTCGTCCCACTCCATTTGAGGGCTGCATATGTCATACAAAGAATTTGTTATATCGACCCACTGATTAAGCGAACTGCTCCATCCCTTATTGCCGATATGGATGCGGAAAGAAGGTCTCGCAACAGCATTCCTCGATACACCCTGAGATGTAAAATTGGTTTTGCTCTCGGTGTTCACCCAACTTGGGTTTATGTAGTTCCTCTCCTCATATCTCTCGAATATGGCGCTGCAGTTGAGAACCAAGAAGCACTTGTTATCAAGCATGACCCTCGGTTTATATCCATCCTTAAGCCTGAATACCACTTTTCCTGCCCCTGTATCTTCCAATGTCCTGTTAGATGCAGACCCCTTGCCATTCGTATGCTTCTCGCAGATGCATAAGTATCTTGTGTAATCAAGTTTTGAAGGCACAATATACTGCTGTGTCTCCGACATGTAATTCTTCCTAACTACACCATGGTCCACAATAGTACCGCCCCTGTAATTCCTTGTGATGGATGTGCTCTTCAATACAGAATCAGACGGGGTTACATATGAATCTCCCTGTGAATAGACGCTCTCCCAATACTTGTTGTCGTAAAGCCTGTGGAAATACTTGTATCGGGTGTCGGCACTTGCCTCATCCTTGTACTTCTGCTGCAATCCAAGCGTATACCAAGTACCGCCATGAGGAAAGGATGCGGTGGCAGGTGATATAGGAAGTATCTCGATGTTCGCATAGGTATTCCCGCTGTCGATTCGGTTGGTAAGAAACTTGTCATCAAAAGGATTAGGTATGAACTCATCCGCAGCATACATATTTGCATTGACAACCACCTTGTTGTAGACAGGCTCCATACTTATTGAAGCACCATTGGACATATAACTACCACTTGTGACTGTATAAGCCGAATCAAGGTGGGATGCGCTTCCCGCAGCATAGTTGTTCGCCTTTGAGAACCAAGTCGCATATATGTCCCCATTGGTCTCAAGGTACTGATAGTCGATGAAATACATCCTCTTGCCATACTGAAGGCAGGTGAAACCGAGATATTGGCATATCTCCTGAAGCACCTCGTCCAATTTCCACTCTTCTTCTGTGTCATTAGTTTGGAAGTTATGCTCCGATATGGAAAGAAGACTCGGTACAAGGGTGCTTGTGCCAATCCTCTTGCTCCTTGTCCAATAATAGCCCTCCAATTCGCCTGTCGCATCGCATATCTGATTGATGATACCCGCAAGGCTCACTATCGAACCTCCGCTCATCTCCACATAATCTATATACTGAAGGGATGATATACAGTCAGCCGCCTCAAGACTGAAATTCTCGAAGCAATTCTCATATCCCGCATCATATACTTTCGGAGTTAAATATCCAATCCACTTTGTGATTGGACTTGCCGAATTGGATATGTCAAGCAACTCTACCTTTGTCCCCTGCGCACAATTTGAAAGTGCATCATGAAGATAATCATCATGCACTATATTGATTGTTGCCGTGGATGTCCTTACAGGGTCAAAAGGCGTATCGCTCGTGTTGTATCTTACAACAAAGGGTTGGTCTCCTGCCAACACTATCTCCTGATATGCGCTTGAATCGCC